>Ga0209337_1001193_pt1 | contig 20113 bp, 27 predicted proteins | sample LinPmetageLP53_FD_184044 | JGI IMG/M metagenome (GOLD analysis project Ga0209337, IMG submission 184044) | Marine viral communities from the Pacific Ocean - LP-53 (SPAdes) (version 2) | ecosystem: Environmental > Aquatic > Marine > Oceanic | place: Pacific Ocean | collected 2010-02-08 | reverse complement strand
TCCTCAAGCAGTTGCTCAAGGTTGTACTCGGCTCCGCTTGATGCAAACATGACGAAGCCCTCGCTTGGAGGGTCAATCTTGTCACGCATCGCCCACACTACACTCTCGGAAATGTAGTAGTCGTCGTCATGTTCGATTTCATATTCTTTTTCTTCTGTTACTTCTATTGTTATTCTCATTCAACCACCTCTTTGTTCATGTATTCTTCTAAAGCGAACACGACACTTTCCATGTATTCAATTGCGCCTGTCAAACACCTTGCTGAAACACGAGCATCTAACTCGACGCTCTTGGTTAAGTCATCATCTATCTCCTGAATACGGAATAGTGCTTCTTGTGCTTCTCTCATCTTTACTAAGTAACCTAAGAATAGGTTGTAGTTCGTTTCTTTATCGTTCATTCTGATTCCTCCCCTGCTGTAAAGTGGAAAAAGTGGTCGATGATAGTCCTCGCACGATGCAACTCTTCATCAGACGGACTGTATTCATAATGGAATGCGTCAACGTTGTAACAGGTATACTCCGCCGTCCGTGTAAGGTATTTCTGTACTTTCTTCTTGGTATCTATTTCCTCTTCATGAAGGTCATATGCATGAATCGCATGTGCTAACATTTCAGCACACTTATCCAAGTCCCACACTATGGGGTTCATTGCTATTTTCATCATGAATTTATCATTCGTTCGTTCCATAGGAACCCATGCTTTACCGTAACTTACCATTTTAATCACCCAATCCTGTATATGTAGTACACCGTTCTATCGACTTGTACCGTAGTCTCTTCACCATCATACGTTGAGAGGAAATGTGCTCGACCATCAGATGATACTGCGTCATCAACAAAGTGGTCGAAGTCTTTTATCATCGCAGTAATGGCTTCGTTAGCACTTTCACTCATGTTCTCTTGCATTTGCTTGATTGTGTCACTATCCACACCAGTGTGTGCTTGGAGAAACGTTGGACTGAATGCCCATACAGTTTCTTCAATGTATTCACGTACTGCTTCGTCAGCCTCTTCATCTGTGTAGACAAGGTAATCATTATCAATGTAGCCTTCCACATCTTCAAAGACAATGCTATCGAGATGATGTGCGAGTGCCAATATTCTTGGCATGTCATCTGTACCTATCACTTCTGTTGCATTGTCCCACACTCTATCTTTCATTCCGCTTGTTGTTATACTATCCATATTTTCACTTCCTTGCTTTCACTCTTATTCTCTTTGCCGATTTATAAAGGAGAGTTGCCGAATCAAGCAACTCGTTGTGCAACATCTTGTATTCGCTGTTGCATAATGTTACGGGTATCAGGGTTGCGTATCGCATTCAATGCTTGCGTCATCGCATCCTCTCCCCCGTAAGTATCAAAGGAACGTCCTAAGTCCTGTTCCGTGATGTGTCCTAATGCTCTTGGGTTCTTCTCTCGTAGTGTATCAAGTTCACCTACTGATGTACCAAAGGCTGAACCTTTGGGTGCGCCTTGCGCTCGGAAAGGACCTGCGCCCCCTACGTCCACGTAGGAGAGTTCCCCTGTCGGTCTGCGTAGTGCGTTGTCGTTATGCATACCGAGCATATCCCAATTGCTTATTGTTGCATGAGGCACGAAGTCCTCTGTGAGTTGTTGTCTATCCCTACTTACATTCATGGGTAAAGCATCTTCTTCAAAGCGGGTAAGCATTGTTGGTCGCCCCTGTATGTTTCGTAGTTGTGCTTCGGGTACTGGTACGCCGAGTTCATTGAGGAATTGATTCATGTCAAATTCATTGAGTACGTGTTGTGGATGTGCGCCTCGCTTACCGACAAAGGAACCTTGTTCTGTATCGAATCGCCTCGCCCCTGTCGAACCGCCGAGTGGAGTACCTCTATTGTTTTGAATGAAAGCAAATGCTTCATCCATTGGATTGCCCATGAAAGTATCACGCACCATCTTGTATTATACTTCTTCGTTCGTAGGAAAGTAAACGTCGTTTGGTTTGTTACCTATGACATCTGATAATGGTACATTCATTTGTTTAGCAATAGCCTCAAGACAGCCTTTAGCATCGTTGTGTATCTCTACAACTTTTGGAGGTCGTTGGTATGGGAATGGTTCGTCTTTAGGTATCAGTCCATCTAACTGTCCATCTACGAAGGCGGCATATACGTTCTCGTATACATAGCCATCTTTATCTAAAATTTCCCAATCCCAATTCTCCACCTTTGCATAGACATTGGTGTTACTCACATACATTGATAATGGAATCAATGAAACCCATGATACAGGGACATCGAATATCTCTGCAATGTGTTGATACAATGCGTGTCCGATTAGTGTTTTATCATAAGGAGTATCGAATATGAAATTAGAATTAGAGTGTGTTGCATACATCGTGTGATGATACGCTTTCTCTTCTATGAGTTTGAGTAGATTACCCTTGAGGTTTTCAAAGAGCAGTATCGCTTCTGTCAACTCTTTGTATTCAATCTTGTCTAACGCTTTTAGCGAGACATACAGTTTGCTTATCTTCTCTTCTAATATCCATTTCATTCAATCACCTTCTTCAAATGCTTCCGTAGTTCCTTGTATGATGATTGTGATTTAGCGAGTGCTTCCTTCTTAATCTCAAGTTCGTGTCGCAACCGCTTGATTTCTTCATCACATAGTTTGATAGTCCATTCACGATTACCTATTATTTCACGCAACCGTATGACTTCTGCAAGGAGAAGTGGTGCGTCTTCAATCAACAATGCTTTGGCGACCCGTATCATGTCGTGGTTTTCGTATTTGTCTGTGTCAATCATTCAATCAACTCCTTGAGTGCTTTCCTCAAGTCACCCAGTTTAACGAGAGGGTGAATAATCGGCTTCGCTTCTGTTGGAATCAATGCATTCACGATACCTTCACGCAACCGCTTGAGTTCTTCAAGGAGAAGTGGTGCGTCGGCTATGAGTTGCGTAGTCGGCTCGTCAGTATGTGTACATGCTATTACAGCATCATCAATTCTAAGTTCACAATTGTAATCTATATCGGGATGTAATGTCCAAACACCATCAAAGTGTCCTTCGTATTTGTCTGTGTCAATCATTCAATCACCCAAATATGCAATATCTTCTTCGTCAAGACCATCGTAGCCTTGATGCTTCATGGCAATCAATTTGTCAGCGCAGTAATGATGATACGGTGTTCCGTATGTAGTCATCGTTGCCTTTCCTTCAATTACTTCTTCGCAATAAGCGCAGGTGTGTCCTTCGTATTTGTCTGTGTCAATCATTCCATCCACTCCAAAAATTCATCCAACTCTTTTGCATGAGTGTCCTCGCCTCTATCCCTTATCCAATCAGCAGTAAATTGTATTTGTCGCTTACAATCCTCAAGTTGCTTACGCAACCGCTTGACTTCTGCTAAGAGAAGTGGTGCGTCTGCTATGAGATGTTTGTCTGCTATCAAGTATAATCCCGCATCGTCTGTTAATGGCGTGTTTCCAATTGCTTTTCGCACGATGTTACCGTCTTTCCAACACCAGAATCCTTCTGTATGTCCTTCGTATTTGTTTGTGTCAATCATTCGCTCGCCTCCCACTCATTTACGATTTCATCATGGTTTTCAATCATCCATTGCATAAAGGCAACATGTCTTTCACGCAACCGCTTGACTTCCTTTTCCAATTCATCCAACGATACTCTCGCTGATGCTATCCATTTGTCTGTGTCAATCATTCAATCATCTCCTTCATTCGCACTAATGCCTGTTGCTCAAAGTTCCATTCCTCTTCGGGAACATCACGGATAAGTTCAGTAATGTCGTAGTCCGATAGGATGCTACGAATACCGTCACGCAACCGCTTGACTTCTGCGAGAAGTAGTGGTGCATCATTCAGTAGTGCATCAGTAGCACACCTTTCTTCATGAGTAGCATTGATGTCCATAAAATCCGTAAATGCCCATAGTTCATATTCCAAATGCGCTAAGTGTCCTTCGTATTTGTCTGTGTCAATCATTCTTCTCTACCTCCGTGTATTTTGGCATAGCATTCCCAACACATGTTTTCGGGCTGTGCCATTTCTTCTTCGCAGGTAGCCACCAGTAATTTACATATTCTGCATTCAATCATTCTTTCACACCTTCCAATTGCATGTCCAATGTCTGTAGAGGTCTGTTGCCCTCTAAGACATCGAGTAAGTCGTTCTGTTCGCAGAAATCAATCAATGGATGTGTGTTCATGTTCGCATCAAACCATAGAGATATTCCTCCATTGTCTGCAAACGGATTGTCTGCTGTGAACTCCCATGCTTGAGTACCCAACCAAAGGGTGAAGCCATCATCGAATCGTGTAACTGTAACTTCACGCTCGTATACTTTCTCAATGGAAGCAAACGACATGTACTTTGGTTTGACCGTCGTTAGTGTCTCCATGAGGAACGTTGGTGCTTTCATCTTGGTTGCGAAACCATAGTCTCGGTTGACGGTTACGTTACCGTAACCCTGTAGGTGAAGTACACCATCGTTTACGACACGTACTTGAATCACCGCACCATCTAATTCTCTCATCTCTTTGTATTCATCTGTTGTATATTGTTCTTGTAACATCTTTTTCAACTCCTTTCATCTTTATTCTCTTTGCCGATTTATAAGGCTATCATTCTTCCTCGCTAAGTAAGTTCAGGGGAACGAATGAAGTTCTTGTAGGTAGTACTTTCGTGGGTGAAGTATCTTCAATTGTCTTGAATATCTCCCATCCCCGTACTGTCTTTCTCAATAACATACCTATCAGGTCTGCCTTGTCTCCGCTTACGCCAGTTATCTGATACCATATAGGTGAAATAACCTCTATGTCATACCAATTGTTGTTCGCTACTTGTAATCTATGTTTCATTTTAAAATCTCCATTTCTTTCCTTCCGTCGTTTTGACCTGTACCATACCTATCCGTTTGAGGATGAATGGCATCTGTCGTGCCGTTGGAATGTAAGCGTAGTTCTTATCTGATAGAACTCCGATTAGTTCATGTGTTGACATGAATGTAAAGGGTGAGCCTTTCAGTATGCGTAAAATCATTTCATCACGGGTTATACCAACCATGTTAGTCCTCTCCTGTAAGTACTTTCATCTTAGTAGTATCTTTGTGTCCGAGTACCCATCGTAGTGCGTTACAAACGCCCTGTAATCCCTTGTAATCTCTCATGTGTTGCATCCTTTCTTTCGTAGGGATGCTTTTCAGATATGACAAAGTTTTGTGGGAGTGCATATCACGTTCTGCCTCATCCAATAGTTGATGAATTTCTTCCCATGATTTGTTGTATGTGTAGTGTTCAGTCATCTATTCATCACTCCTTTCGAGTATGGTTACTGCTGATGTGATGTGGTCAAACGCTTCACCGAGTTCATCCATTATCGCTTGAGGAGGATTCGCTTTCCTGTGTTTCATGATTGTATAACCTAATTCTATTGCGACGTTTTTCAATGTCCTTACTATGTCCATATTTATTCCTCCATTGTATTGATGATAGTCATCAGACTCACGCAGTAGCCTCGACCTCTTCCTTCTTCTTGACAACCATTGTGAGAGCATCAGGCATGTGGTCTGCATACTCTCGCACCTTCTTACGCAACACAGGTTTCTTGAGGATAGAAACAAACATCGCTTGGGGTGTCTGTTCATCTTCCACATACACATCAGGCTTGAGTGTGATGTCCCATGAATTTACAAATGTTTCTGCTTGGGGGAGTGCTACTTCCACATTGAAATCAGTATCAAATTCTTTGTGAATAGGAATCCCTGTGTCCGTAGATAGTCCAACACTATTGATGTCATCAGCGTATGCTTGAGCCGCTTGTTCCGAAGTGAATATGTATGGGAGTGTTGTTGAGTTGAAACCTAATGACCTCACATACACCCACTTACCATTCTTGTATTGCTGGTCCCGTTTGAGGTATGGCATACGAATCATTACCTGAAAGTATTCTACATTATCCTTCGGAGTCCAATGGTATGTGTGAATCTGTTGACCATACTGTTGAACGGTACTCTTGATGGAGTACACCCAATCATTGATGGTGTCGCCAATCTTACGTTGCATAGAGTTGCTTAGGAGTACTTGCTCACGTACTACTTCAATCCAACCCCATTCTTGCCACTCGAATGTACGACCACGACCTGCTGTTACTTGTCGGCATCGACCACTCTTGACCATTCGGTTGAGTGCTTTGTTGATTACTTTAACGACAAACTTATCACATACATTCTGCATGATGGCTCGCTCGTGTAGTGCAAAATTTATGACACCCTCTTCTGTTGAAGTATTTCTGTTTAGATGTTTATTGTTTGAATAGTAAGTCGAACATAGTTTGTTGTCATACAACTGTAGCCGTGATGGTCGCTTACCTTTGAAGTCCCATGTAAGAAGGTCAGGTGAACACACCCAACCTGAAATATCGTATGTTGGTGGAAAGTGTGTCTCACATGTTCCATCTGTAATCGAACAATAACCATACAATGTTTTCTGATAGCCGACCTTATCAGGTATACATTCCAATACCTTTGCATGCACTTCACAGTAACTTGAATTGAAATGTCTTTCACCGTTACCCGCCAAGAACTCATCAGGTACATCTACACCGCATTTCATGAATTGCTCATTGTAACGATGATGTTCTGTAAGAGCCGTGAGTACAGGGCTACGTGTTGGTAAATCCTCAAAGACCCAATCAACAAGTGCTTGTAACTTTCCTTTCGCTACTGGTGGTGTGTAATAATAGTATATGCTTTCTGAATAAAGTCTCCACAGTTTAGGTTCACCGCATTCATGTTCGCTTTCTTTTTTGTAGAAACCATCGGCAATCATTTGTGAATCGTAGAGAGCCGCCTTCCTTGTACGCTCATTCAACATGTCCTTCGCCGTGAAGTGTTGGTCAGGTCCGAGTGAGACAAGTGTGTACACAAGAGCCGCATCCATTGCACACCCATTCTTCACTATGTCCATTCCCTTTCCAATACCTAATGCGGTAATCGTTTCGTCATCCGTGAACTGTAGTGTATCACCAATCAGTCCTTGTTCCTTCCATGTTTGTGCGCTTCTATATCCTGTAAAGTTTGTACTGTATCTTCCCATTTAATCATCTCCTGTTTTCATCTTTATTCTCTTTGCCGATTTATAAACCAACTCTCTTCTCACTTCAACCCCGCCGCACAAGGATAGCAAGTGATTGCTTTCCCTGATATGTTTATGTGTTTGATGAACCGTAGTTCCTTACGCTTCATACATGTAGTGCATTGTGCCTTAGCAGGGACAAGTCGTGTAGGTGGAGAGAACTTTGTCATGTCAATCTCTTCTATCTCACATGAGGCACAAGTAGGTGAGTCGTCAACGAAGTCTCCGACGCTTCTCTTTGAACCACACATCATACATTCCTTTTCCTTTTTCTTCTCGGCATCGTTGTGCATATCATAATCACAATCCATACATACCTTATCGTCAGTAATGAACTCACCATCGCAAGCAGTACATGATGATGGGGTATCAGGTTTCTTCATAGGTGCATTACAAGTACCACAGTTATCAAACTCAAAGTCATCAGGATAGTATTCCGCACCGCATGACCAACAGTTGTGTTCGGTGGGGGTGGCATCATCCTCCACGTCTGCGAATGACCATGCCTCATCACCGAACACATCGTCATCATCCTTAGCCAATGCTTCCTTCTGCTTGGCGAACTGTGTAGTGTAGTAACCATTGTATGAGTATTGATTTGAATACGTAGCAATCTTACCCTCGCCTACATCAATACCACATACGTCTGCGATGTACTGTTGCTGTGAGTTAGTCTCGACAGCATGAGAACAATGTTTGTCTCGCACCCAATCAATAAGGTCTGCCGCAGTAGAGTAGCAAGCACGTACTGTATCATCACCAAAGAGGTAACGGAAGATAGCCAACTGTACACCTGTACGACCATGACCACCTGCACATTGTACTGATATAGATTTGATGTTGTTCTCTCGAATGTCATTGACAAGTGCATACCAAAAGGTAACACTTGAAGCAGGGATGCCGAAGTCAGGGAAGTCCAACTTGATGAGCGTAGGAGGTTGCGCCTTCACGATGTGAGAGAAGGCAGACCAATGCTTAGGTACACCAACTGTAGCATCGTCGCCACCAAGAGAACCACCCATAGTCTCGCTCGGACCCATAGCAAGTTGAGGGAGTGGAGACATCTTGTGCCATCCACCTGCTCGGTTCTTACCACCTGCCCATACTTCGATACCATCATGTGTAGTAAAGATAAGGTTGTGTCCTGTATGACAGGATGCTTTGCTTACGTGCGCTGTTGTCGTTGTCTTGTGTTTATTGTTCATGTTCTTCACCTTCTTCTTGTTGTCCTTTCGCTTTTGCTTCCTCGTCTTATTCTTCCTCTTGCCCATTGTCATCCTCTCCGTTCTTCATAAGTTTTGAATAGAAATCTTTCTGCATGTCCTGTGGCATGGCATCAAGTAATGCATGAGTGAATGAGTTCATTCGTGCAAACAGTTGTGTGAATTTGTTGTAGTGATAATCTGTAAGCATGTTAACATCCACGCCTTCCGCCCACTTGTAGAATGATGGTATCACACCCATCTCATCCTGTGTGTTTTGATTCGTCTTAAGGTTCTCCTTGTATACCAATAGTCTTGCATGGACGAGCATTGAATACTCTTCGTCAACTGTAGACTCCGTAGTAGTTTCATCAGGGAAGTAAACATCAGGTTTGATAAGCACATCATTTACTTTCATAGGGATAGTAGGTATGATGCTTGCTTTGATTTTGTTTGTATACATACTCTTACAAGTATTACAATGCTTTGAGCCACAAGGAATGAATAGTTGCTCGTTACTTGAATCACCATACTTACCTGTGTGTAAATGATTGCTTGCATGTTTTAGAATGGTTTCTTCTTGCTCGGCAATCTCTTCGGGTAAGTCATTGCGTGTGTAAAGAGGGTTGTTGCGTAGCCCTGTGAGTGTTTGCTTTCTAACATACTTGAAGATGTGAGTAACATCTTTGACCGCATCCATATCAGGTACGCTCTCGTGTGCGGCCTTCGCCGCATAGTATACTTGGAAGAACAGTTCAGGGTTGAGTGTGATTAGCGAAGGGTTAGTACCCCAATCAAGTGCATACTTAGCGATGAACTTGTTGAAGAAGAAACCTGTGTTGTGTTGGTTGTTCTCGCAAGTGTTAGCCTCACCGATTGTATCAAGTAGGTTCTCCTTCGTTGGATTCTTGAGAAGTTTCTTGACTACTTGTGTGAGTTTGATTGTAGCGTCGATAGATTCTTTGTACTTGGAACCACCGTAGCCACCCGACCATCCACCGTAGAATTGCTTGCTCAACCACTTGAGTTGCATGATGATGCTGTCGATGGTGATAGGTTGTCGCTCGATGTTGTAGTAGTAGTGCTTACGATTGGATGACATGACATTAGTTTGGTGTATGTCTGTCCAATGGTCGTTGTATAATGCTTGGAGTACAACGGGTACAAGGAGGTCATGCTTTTGGTTACGTTGAGAACGAGAGTGTCGCAACTCACCTGTGCCGATTGACATACCTGAATTGATAAGCCAACCTACAAACACACCACCAAAGAATGCTGTGTTGCGTAGGTCAGATAGTGGTGCGCTTGCGAACTGATGGAAGTGATTGGAGAGCCAACCGTATTGTCGTGCGTAGTCATAGAGTCCGACTTTGATACCATCGGTAAACGAATCAACGAATGGGAATGGGTCATATGGTTTAGGCTCAAAGGATAGGTCAGTCGTAACCCAACCTGCCGCAACCTCTTGCCATGTCTCACCTATGTTGAGTGGTGTCATGAAGTATGGAACTTCGTACTTACCACATTGACCTGCGTGGTGTGAGTTGAGTGATGCACCTGAACCCTTGTGGTATACGAACGTACCCTTTGGTGGATTGCATCGAAGCATCTCTTCCATGCGAGCCAACTCGGTATCACTTCCATCTTCAACGATGTGAATGTGTAAGACTTCTTCACGCCCTGTTGGTATTCTCCCCTGTATGGTTACACCTTCAGGTGGAGGGGAGAGTGGTTCATGTTCTACTGTCTTGCCACGTAGTTGAACCATGTAGTGCATGTGTTGTATCATGTGAGATTTTCTCATGGCATTCATGATGTCTGTGTCGCCTGTGCGTTGAGATACGAACTCAACTTCTGTCATCTTTGGATTAGTACCGAGCGTATTGAATGAACCTGATGAGTTGAAATCATGTACGTGTGGGAGGGTAACGATAAGGTCGCTTGTTCCTGCGGTAACACCGTCGTGGTTATCACCCATACGAATGTTGCTTGTCGGTTGAACAACTGCCGATGCATCAGCCCTGACGAACTTCTGTATCATGATGGAACCGAAGGGGTCAACATACCCATGCTCATACATTGGCTTGGCCGAAGTATCTTTGGAGAACATTGTGTCGATGATACGTGTAACAATCTCCATTGCTTTGTTGTAAGTACCTGCCGCACTTGATTCAAGAACACCGGGTCGTGCGACGAGTGGGCAAGCACGTATGAAGTAAGTCTCGTTGAGTACTCCATTTGAACCTCGCTTCTCAAAGAACTCACCTGCTTGAAGTATTGCTTTTATCTTCGTTCCTTTGAGGTCAACTTGTTTGAATACCTTATCAGCCCACACCTCTTGTTGAAGAAGTTGTATTCGTTCCGTGTCAAGGACACGCCAATTAACTTCTAACACTCCACTCTTGACAGCGTTAACTGCTTTTACATAATCATCTGCTTTTTGCGACATACTTATTCAACTCCGTTTCTCATCTTTATTCTCTTTGCCGATTTATAAAGGAGACTCTTATTCATTCTTCTTAGTCTCCTTTTTCTTGGTGAAGAAGTCGGCTGGAATGTCTCCCTTCTCCACCATCTTAGCGAGTAGCATACCTGATATGCCCTCACGTTCTTCGAGTGTACCACCATCGAGTACTGCTTGCACGACCTTGCGCTTTGCTTCGATGACTTCATTGAACTTCTCGTCTATTGTATCTGCGACTGATAGGAATACTGCGCTAATGGATTGGCTCTCCTGTCCGATACGATTGATTCTATCTTCGGCTTGTTCCTCCCATGCGGGAACCCACTCACGCTCAACGAACAGTACTGTGTCTGCCGCAGTTAATGTGATGCCTTCCTTCGCCGCTACTGTAGAGCATACGAGTACCTTCAAGTCTCCGTTTTGGAAACGCTCGACCTGCTGTTGCCTTGCTTGTGCTGGCATGTCACCTGCGATTGCACCGATGGCATGACCGATGTTATCGTCTGCCCGTAGTGCTTGGAAGATTCCTTGACAGACATCCTTGTGATGTGCGAACACAACGATTGGTTTGTCTGTGATGTTAATGTAATCCTGAATGTATTTGATAGCAGGGTCAATCTTCATGCGACCACACTCGTGTCGAAGGTCAGTCAACATGTTGAGGACAAAGCCTGATGGTACACGGTTCATGTCTCGTAGTTCCTCGTACTCATCCATCCACTTGCGAAGCAAGTCATTGTATGCCTTGAGTTGTTTCTTCGATGGTGATGTGTAGTGGAGTGAACGTACCTTAGCGGGAAGTTCCTTGAGGACTTCGGACTTGAGCCTACGGATAGTGAAGTCTCTTGTACGAGCGTGTAGTTCCTCGCTGTTTGATGTACCACTAAAGTCCCATACATAATTACCTCGACCAATAGGAACTTGATGTCCGTCGCAGTACCTCTTCTTGAACTCGAAGTTGTTGTTGAACTCGTTAGGTCTTAGGAGATTGAGCGTAGTGAAGAACTCGGATGGTCTGTTGGTGATGGCTGTACCTGATAGACAGATGACAGACTCCGCTTGCTGTGCTACTGCGAGAGTAGCAATGGTACGCTGTGCCTTATCGTTCTTGAGATAGTGAGACTCATCACAGATGACTGTTTCAAATTCGTACTCAAGCATCTGATTCATACGCCCACTCATGATGTCGTAGTTCGCAATGATGATGTCGGCATCAGGGATGTCTCCCTTACTGCGACCCTCAAGAACAGCAACGTCGTAGTCAGGTAACCATGTACTTACTTCCTTGAGCCAATTGTATTTGACGGAAGCGGGACAGACAACGAGGACAGGAAGTTTATCCATGTTCATTGCTATGTATGCGATGGCTTGGATGGTCTTGCCGATACCCATGTCATCACCGATGAGGCAACGACCACCTGCAAGTTGAGCGAAGTGTACACCCACGTACTGGAATGGATAGAGTTCAAGTCCATCAGGGAATGACTCACGTAGATGTTCTTTCATGTCCTGTATGGATTCATTGTCATCGAGGTCTGCCGCACTACTGATAGCAATTCGTTGCGCTCTCTCTTCCATGTATGATTGTACTTGAGGGATGGTGTTGATTGCATCTGCAATGCGCTTGAACATTTCAATGTCGGTGTTGTCATGTGCGATGAGTAGTCTGTCGATGAGGGGAGCCGCCTCGCTTAGTGCGACAGTCCATACCTTCTCATTGGGTAAGTACTTACGACCTTGAGTTGCTTTGATTTCCCCCATGACCTTTGCACGAATCGTTGGGTCTGCAATGTAAGGCCATGATAATACCACGCTTGCCCCACGTAGTGTGGCTGATACTTCTGTAGTCTTGGGTGTTGATTGCTTGGGTGCATCATACTCATGAGTAAGTAAGGAAGTATTTACATAGACACCCATTGGTTTGAATGCCTTGCGTATTGCTTCGAGTGATTCCTTTGAGTTGTCAATACTCCATGTCTTGGAAGTCCAATCGAACTTGACCTTCGGGAACTCAAGCGTTGCTTTGAGTGTATCATTGTACGATGGATTGTAACCGAAGCGTAGTGCGATGCGTGTGGTAACGAACTTCTTTCCGTATCTGTTCTGCCATTCATCTTCGATGTACGAACACTTGATTTGATTCGATGGCTCGATTGATTGTATCATGTCGTTGAGTTCGGTATCGTTTATCATTGGAGTGATGACGTTGGGAATAGTACGTGCTTGTAGAGTGGTTGGTCGAGTGTCATCTGTAAGTAAGCAGTTGGTTACATACTTACGCAGGTTATCTTTGAAGAGTTGTTGTGCGTGATGCTTCTCTTGAACACGACGCTGTTGTATCTTGTACTCCGCTTGCGCTTTGCGACCTGCGGTTATCATCTCTTCAAGGAATGCCTCGACCTCATCTAATGAATCGGCGATACGCATGTCCGTGAGGATGTCGATGAGTTGAGTGTTGCGATACTTGTGGAATCGTTCGGCGGCTTCGGTGAGTTGTCGTGCTTCCATTGTAGGTTGGCTTGCTATCTTCATGAAGAATGGGAAGTCAGGTTTGTTCGCACCCTTGTCATCCTTGTGGTCAGGTGCGCCGTAGCCTACGAAGGTTCGTATCATTTGGTGTACTGTATCTGTGTTCATTGTGAATCCTCCTTTGTCCATTGGGGTGAAGGTTTGTTACCAACGTGTACCCATTGTGGCTTGGCTTGGTATTGTATCTTCTCAATCAGTTCCTCAGTAACAACGTAATAGAATTTAGGATTCACCTTTGTGTTCAATAGCACCGTGTTAATGTAGTCCACTTCGTCTTGTGATAGGTTCAGTTGTATGCTCATTCGTATTCCTCCCTGTTCTCTTTCTCGTGCTGTGCTTCTCTTGCCTCACGAATGCGACAATGAATGCAAGGACCGCAGTTACACTTCATGCGTTCACCTTCTTTGATTCGTTCACCGTGTTAGAGTATGGTTTGATACGTGGGTCGTTCGGTTCATCGGCACTTGGTTTGTAGTGGTACGGTTGGAAGAGTCCCTCGTTGTCCCAATGATAGACAGGCATGCTGTTCATCCTTGCCCAGTCTGCAAGACACCATATGGATGAGTAGGAATTGCGAACCTCCCCCATCGGTATGAGGCCATGCCCTCCGAGTAGTGGGTCAGAACATACCGATGTCTTGACGTGGTATGTATCTCCTCTCTTTGTAATGTGTAAACAAGATGTCCAGTTCTTTCTAAAGTTCATTGTTAAGCCTCAACCTTATTCTCTTTGCCGATTTATAAAGGAGGGGATTTCAGTCATCGTTTTTTGTGGCCTCCACTTGTGTTCACTATGTTCACTATGTTCACACTCATAGTCATGCAAATGAACACTCCTGATATGGTCAGTTTATTATGTGTCTTAACTCTCTTATATTATAGAGAGTAGGACTACTATGATATGACTATACGGTGTGGTCAACAAGGTGAGTTGACCTGTGAACAAAGTGAACATAGTGAGTCAGGGAACTTCTACGTATACGATACCTAAAGGTACTACTCTTAGTGTACTGATAGTTTCGTGGTGAGAATAACGTGTGTCGAATCGACCACCATCTCACCCACCCCCACGCTTATGACAGGGTGGCTTGGAGTTGGCCTTCGCTCACACTAAAGAGAATTATTCAGGCGAGGTCGTGCGAGAACGATACTCTTCCCCAACCCATATGGGTGCGAGTTAATTGACGACCAAACACAAGCGGGTAAGCGGTGTGCAGGGAGAACTCGTCGCCCCGTGTGCGTCGTGCTATGCAGGATTTTGCGATAAAAAAAAGCCCCCCTCCCACGCAGGGAGGGGGGCGAACAGCGAGAGGGAAGCCCCCTCACACACCTGAATGTATGAGGGGGCGGCTACCGTTGCACACAGTACAACGGCTTACGACAGGGGGCAGACTCACCTACTCAAAGGGAGTTGATGCTCGCCATGCGAGAGGTCATTTCACCGAACCACTCAACGCAACGGGATTTTGCACCCTTACCCTTGTACACGGATTCCTTTGCACCCGCTTTCTTAGCGAGGCGAATGACCTTGATAGCAGGGAGTTGAGCAATGGATTCGAGGGTGTAGTTGTTGACCTCGTTGTTCACCTGCGAACCATCGGTTGAGTTGAACATACCAACCGTGTTGGACTGATGCCACACCTTAGCAGTTGCGAGCAAGGCATTCTTACTCGCCTTGTCGAGTCCCACATACCACTCAGCACCGTTAGCACCACGAATGAATGCCTTACGAGCCTTGTTCTCGTTCTCATATGCACGAGGCTTGCCATCCTTATCAACGACTCCTTCCGCATACCACGCATTGCCTACGTGAACAACGTCGGCAAGATGTTGCTGTGCATCGGCTCGCTTGAGAGCACGTCTTGCGGCTCCCATTGCATGCATGAAGAGGTTGCGAACTTGGTTTGCATTCGCCCCTTTCGTAACTGTGTAAGTACGGTCAAGCATATCGACCATGTGTTTCGCTGTGCTTGCATAGGAAGGTACGTTGTTCTTGAAATCGGAGACACCGAATTGCTTACCTGTGGCAACGGCGTTGACCAAGTGAGCGACGAGTTGAGCACGAGTGTAAGTACGCATGTCCTTATCGGCAAAGGTGGTTCCAGTGAACGTGAATGCGGGTACTCCCATAGGGGAGAACTCGACAGGGAGAGAGATGCTCTTGCGCTTGCTACGCAAGAAAGCATTCATCACCTCCGCAATGTTGCTCATTTGCACCGCAAAGGGGTGGCTACGTTCGACGTTAGGCATCAGGGTTTCTTGACTTGTTCCAGACATTGTTAGACCTCAACCCTATACTCTTTGCCGACTTATAAGGCTACGACTTCCAAGCCACGATTTCCTCGCATGACATGACATGATGTGAGGTGTATAGCACAAAGGCGTAGCATGACACATAGGAGGGAGGGATGCGAAAGGCACACCCATATGGGTTGGGATTCAGGGCGCATTCATGGGGGATGTTACGGATTTTATCTGCGTGTTATGGGTACGTGGGCGTGAGGTACTTTGACCGCCAAAGTACGTGCGTGGTACGTGCGCTCTATAGAACGGGGCATAGCGACTGGCGCATCACGCCCCCGCCCAAGCCCCCCGTTCTATAGAACTCTCTATAGAAAGGGGTACTGCGGCCATAGCACAGACCCATAGCACGACCCATAGCACTACTCTTAGGCGGAGGCATAGCATAGCACAAACCCATAGCACTTCTTTTAACCACACATACCTTTCCATGAAAAAAAAATCCAAAAGTAAATTTTTATACTGAAAGTACTTAGGCATAGCATGAGTGCTTTCAGCGTTGCTTGGCAATTGCTGAAAAGTCGTTATTCAGAAAAAGACATTTTAGATTTTAAAGAAAAACTAAGGCGTGAAGCAGAAAGTGGTTATGCTTCTGATAGAGGTCGAACCGGTATTGAGCACTTAATGGGGATGCATCCATTAAATCAGCAATCTTTGTTTGATAATGTTCGTAATTTAGATTATAATGATACTGTTAGGGAAAGAAAAAAATTTGAGAGAGAATACAAAGACCGCATGGACCCTAAACCTATATCTCAACCTACTAAGGTTAGGTTAACAGGAGGTGTAAATAATCTTAAAACACAATTAGTTGATGATGATAATAATATATTTTCAACACTTGGAGGAACAGCAAGAGGTGTGGGACCGCAAGATTTTGAAATGACCGGAATATCCGGAGACACAAGACCAGAACATCAACGGCAAGGACACTACGGTAATTTAATGAATACGTTATTGCAACATGGTATTGGTATTCATTCTGATAATAGAAATCGTATGTCTCAACCATTCCATCAAAAATTCCAACAAAACTTAGCACCGAATATTAATTTTAGCGGAATCGGTGAGTATGACGAAAATAATACTGATTATTCGTATTCACGAAAACCAAACATAGAATCACCGGAAGGTTGGGGAAGTCTGCAACCTGATTACGGGCAATATCCACTTGTAAACGAAGCACAATTAAGAGAACGTCGTGAACCGTATAAAGAAACAAGACAAAGTAAGTTGACCGAAGAACAATTTAAACCAGTATTTAGGCAAGACCTTAATCTTTTATCTGATTCAGAAGGTCGCCCATTACCTGAATATGTACGTGATTGGCCTACAGATTATCAGGACTTGTACCACTTATTAGGTTAGTAAAACAAGTGCTGTGGGACGTGAGCCGGCTTTTCTTCCTCTTCATCGACAGGGTTATCCTTGTCGTAAAGTCGCTGAATAATTTCAGACATGAATGGGTTGGCATTGTTGACTGTTGTTTCTTCGCCAGTTTCTACAATTTCGTGATTGTTGTCAAGAGCCATGATGTCCTCACGCAACTGTTCGCTTAACTGCGAAGGTAACTGTAGGGATTTGATGAGGGATAGGTCGTCGTGAATATCTTGCAGGAGTGCTTTATTAACCGCCGCATTTGCTTTGGCTTTATCAGCCATAGCCATAGAGCGTTGTTCTGCGGATTCTTTTGCCTGTTGCCTTTGTTGTGCGGCGTTTTGTGCGGCGTTCTGTGTCATATTAACGGCTATTTCTTTACCAGTTTTAGGCGCACCTGTTAATGAATTAGTTCCAAGTTTTGCACCCATTATTTTTTTACCGTGTTTTAAGCCAAATTTTCCGGCATCTGTAGCCGCACCAGCAATAGTACCACCGACACGACCAACAGCACCACCTACTGCCGCACCTATAGCAGTACCAACAACAGGAACAATACTTCCAATGGCCGCACCAACACCCGCACCACCAAGATGACCTGCTGTACCCATCGTTGCCGTAGCACTTTTAGTAACAAGTACGTACCCCGCCATACCATCGCTACGCATCGCTATTTCTAAATGCTATCGCTTCTTAGAAAGTATAGGTGAGAGGCTGTGAAGCAAGTACTTGTTCTTAAACAACAACGTACTCTAAGCGATTTTGGTGGTCGAATGCCCACTCAAATGCCATCTCGTGCATCACGTATTCAAAGTGAAGGTCAACAAATAAGAGATGACGAACAAAACATCACTCCAGATGAATTAATGGACATGTATGTTTCTGATAAAAGGGACAATAGACTAAGTAATAGTGATATTAATGCAAAAAAGGAAATAAAAAATGTATACGGCGATGAATACTTAGAACGTCTACGTAGAAATGTTCCTGTAATAGCCGATTACTTAGAAGATTTAGGTATGCAAGAACCTATTACACGGGAAAATGTTCACAGGGATAAAGAAATACGACAAGAAATTTCAGACTTGTCTAACACATACCCTTCTTTGCAAGAACTCATAAGCCGTCAAACAACGTTACCTGAACACTTACCGCAATACCATACAGAAGATTGGCTTGATGAAGAATCAGGGCGTGTAAAGCCCAGTGCTGTACCACCAATCAATGCTTTGCGTTGGATGCAAGAAGATGACACTATGGACATTATGGGGCGTGAAGGTGCTGGACTTTTACCGTTAATGTTTCGAGAATCTAATGCTAATTATGAAGATAATACTCCATTACCATTTGCTCTTGAATCAAACAATCCTCCGTTGCAACAATATCAAGGTGGAAATTTTGTATCAGGACCCGCAATTGCAGATTTAGAAAACGTTGCTACGGGTGATAGCAATGAAGGGCGCAAGATGGTTGGAATACGTGGGTATGGTTATCCGAGTGGTGATGATTTCCAATCAAGACCAGTAATGGGACAGCAAGAAGGTCTAAACGAAGGATTAACTTCAAGTAAAGTACCTGCAAATCGACTGGTTCCATTTCGATACCCTGATGCAAAAGGCGTACCACGACACATAGATAAACATGATATGATTAATTTCTTTATGCCAAAAAAAGTAAGTGATTATTATAATTCATTATACGGTGATACCCCAATGCAAAATGTTCTTCGTGATACAAGTGAATTGCAGTATGCCCCTACGCAATTTGACGGTATGGTTGATAGATTTGGTTTACCCGAAGGTCTTACAGAAGAACAAAAATTTAGATTAATACATGAAAATTATCCAGAATTTGGTAATGTAAATGAAAATATTAGAGATGAAATGTCAAGTAAATTACGTCAATTTAGACAGTTAGGAAGTAATGTTCACGGTAATACACAACCAAAAGAAAGTATTCCACGAAATGTTCTTCAACCTCCACAATGGGGTCAAGCCTATGAGCATATGATGAATATGCCCCAAGAAAGCAAAGACGCTATAATAGACGTATTAAGGAGAAAGATGTCATGATACCCAATCCAAGTAATTCATTATTGGGTAACAATGGTCAACCGACCTTTGAACAAATTCAACAGCGTTTGGCTCAACAAGTAAAAGATAATCAAAATCCAAATACAGCACAGCAATTAATAGACTTGTTACAACAATCTAATGCGGCTATGGGAATGGTTCCCGGTGCTGGTGCAGAAGCCGACCAAACATTACAGCAAATAAATCCTACAGGTCCTCAATCTATGCAAAATATGCAAAGCATGCGTCAAGAAATAGAACAAGAACGAGCAACCGATGAATATCCTTTCTACGATGAAAAAGAATTACAAGCGAATTTTGAAAGACAAAAAAGAGCAGAAGATAGACAATGGCAAGGGTTTATTTCTTCATACAAGGAAGATATGAAGGATAAAATTAATCAAGAGCATAAAAACCATGTAACGTTTATGACGGCTACTGGTGGTACTCCGCTTAACATAGGTGAATTTGCACAACAAACAGGCTATCTTGGTGGTAATAAATTACAAGAAGCGTGGGAAGCACACAAGGAAGAGGCTAAAGATAAACCTCCATCTACTCTTTATGATGATTACAATCAAACATTATTAGATTCTATGGAACATCGTGATGATTTTGATATGGAACGCTATACTGATTTGTTTCATAAAATAGGAGAAATACAAGAACGAATATCTGCACATCATGCAAATGCAGAAGGTGTTGATGATTTATCTCGAGAAGATAGACACGAAGTACAAAATTTAATCCATTCTCTTAAAGAAAATGCACGAAGTGTTGACGCACTTAGTGGTTCACAAAGATATGCATATAACAAAGAAAATGAAATACATAAAAGAAATATTTTTCCTAATGGGTTTAATTCATCTATATTTGAAAATGCTCTTTTGGCAAATGACCCTGATTATTATTTCAAGCACAATTTTAATTTTAATGCTCATGATGTTCAGAATGTAACAGCAGAACACCATTTAGCGGAAGTGCATCCTCGTACCTTAAATCGTATTAAAGAATCTAATTTACCTTCAGAACTTAAAAATAGTATT
>Ga0209337_1001192_pt1 | contig 20118 bp, 24 predicted proteins | sample LinPmetageLP53_FD_184044 | JGI IMG/M metagenome (GOLD analysis project Ga0209337, IMG submission 184044) | Marine viral communities from the Pacific Ocean - LP-53 (SPAdes) (version 2) | ecosystem: Environmental > Aquatic > Marine > Oceanic | place: Pacific Ocean | collected 2010-02-08 | reverse complement strand
CGCAAGTTTCTGGTTTGGCTAACAGCCACAGGATTGATGGCATTTTATGGCCTTGAATCGGGGGACTGGGTGATGCTCTCCGCAATTTACATCGGTACACAGGGTGTTATTGATGGTCTTGCCAAGATGAAAGGCGTCTGATGTTAAAAGTTGACTGGCTTAAAGTTCTCGGGTTCGTAAAGAAAAACTGGAAAGAAATAGCAATTATTGTTCTTTTACTTGCAGTTATTGGCAAAATGCGCTATGATTATAAACAGCTTGAGAACACTTACGAAGCGAGCCAACAGTCTCTTCAAAACCAAATCGACGGTTTACAAGATATACACGCAGAAGAATTAGAAAGAAAAGAACAAGCTTTGCGAACTTATCGCGATGCATTAGATTTACTGGAGAAACAATATGAGCAAGACAGCGCTGAAGTTGAAGTGGTGGTTGAGGAAAGAATTATTGAAATTGAGACTACAATCGATAACCGCCGGCAATTCACAGAAAACAAAGAAGAACTCGCAGACCAAGTAACAGATACATTCGGATTTCAATATGTTCCTTAAAGCATTGTTATTTTCTACGGCGGCATATGCTCAGCCGCCACAGTTTACTATTCTTGGAGAAAATGAGCCAGCGCCCTTTGAGGGTGTTTTGTTTAATAAGCGCGGCATTGCCGAGTTGTTAGTTCTGCCTGAAGAATACAGAATGGGTTGCGACCTAGAGGTTGAGTATCATTTAGATGTACAGGCTACAGAGTTTCACCTTGAGCGTCAAAATTTTCAAATTCGTTTAGATGCTTTGATGCGCGAGTCCGACTTGCGTATCGAGCAAAAAGACATTGAGATTGCTGCCTTACAAGAGGCAATGTTGAGTCAGTCACCGAGCAATAAGTTGTGGTGGTTTGCCGGCGGCATAGCAGCAGGAGTTGCTACCACTTATGCTGCGTACCGCGTGTTTAATGAGTAAAGATCCAGATAAGATCGCTCGAATTGAGAAGGCGATCGCAGAAAAATACGGGAAGGAAGCGATCCAAAACCCACGTGGAAATTGGAACGAAGAAAAAGAAAAAGAATACCTGTTACAATCAAAGCATTTTTATCAAAAACAACGCAAGAATGAAGAGTGGCAAGAAAAAGTAGATGTTAATGGGATTAAGATCTCAAAAAAACTACTTAATAGAGAATCTTTAAAAAGTTGTCCTGTCTGCGGGTCTTTCCCAAAGAAATCTATGGATGATGTTTGCCTCGTCAAATTTGAGTGTTGCAATAAATGCTATATTCAATATGTCGAGGGAAGAGAAGAGAGATGGCTAAAAGGATGGAGACCCGAAAATGGCAACAGTTTATGAAATAGTACAAGGATTAGCACAAGCCGCCGCTAACGCTTATGATGGCGCTCTCGGCGAAGACTACCAGCCAGCAAAGGATGGCATCTTACGACGCGAAGAGGGCGATGCCCTTATTGATCAGCGCGTAATGGATGGATTTAATGTAAAGTTTTATGGTAACATGATGTGCTTAAGTTACCATTCTGAAATTCAGCTGAAAGAAGTATACGCTAGCGGCTTCGAAGGAGAAATCGACCAAAGACTCACCGACATTAAAGGTTGGATTGCAAAGGAATACAAAAAAATCACAGGCAACGGAGTTACTTTAACAGAAGTTGGTGAAGTTGATGTTAGGGTCGAAAACTCATCTCGTGTGCGTTCTTGGGTGCTAGCTCAAAAGCACTATAAGGTGGGAGGTCTTTCCAACAACATGAACGATGACAACAGTGGCTCTACCAATCCAGTAGAGAAAGGCTGGAAAACATTTTTAGAACAAGGAGGCTGGGGAACCAGACCCGATAACGATACAAGGAAAAAAGAAAAATGAAAATCACCAAAAGACAATTAAAAGAAATGATTAAGGAAGAGATATCTGAAGCGATCGGTGCTGGCTCTGCAATGCCTGTGGGAGGTGCTCTTTTGGAGCCCGATGGTCCTGTTGTTATAGTGGGCGCCTCTGGGACATTTAATATGGATGTTGTGGTGGACGGACAATCGTTAGCAATTACTGGACAATTACATCCCGATGTAGTGGAAGAGCTTATTGATGCGGGCGTTTTACAGCTCCCGCGCTAATGAACCTCAAGTCAAAAAATGATTAATGAGCTTTCAATTAGACAAAAAAGAACAAGTAAAAGAGATACTTAAGTGTGGAAAAGATCCCTCCTACTTCCTCAACAACTACGCAAGAATATCACACCCATTACATGGACTTATTCTTTTTAACACTTTCGACTTCCAAGATGACCTTCTCGAAGATTTTAATGATTACCGTTTTAACGTTATTCTAAAAGCTCGTCAGCTAGGTATCTCAACTATTACCGCAGGCTATATCGTATGGATGATGCTATTCCACCGCGATAAGGCTATTCTTGTTATGGCAACCAAGTTTGCGACAGCAGGAAACTTGGTTAAGAAAGTCAAAAGCATTATGCGCAATGTCCCTGACTGGTTAAAGATTGCAACGATTAGTGTCGATAACCGCACATCATTTGAACTATCTAATGGCTCTACGATTAAGGCAGCCTCTACCTCCGGCGATGCTGGTCGCTCGGAAGCTCTGTCTCTTTTGGTCCTTGACGAGGCGGCTCATATTGAAAACCTTGAAGAGCTGTGGACTGGCCTGTATCCCACCCTATCAACGGGTGGTCGCTGTATAGCCCTTTCTACGCCCAACGGAGTGGGTAACTGGTTCCATAAAACTTGTAGCGACTCTGAAGCTGGCGCTAACAATTTTCACCTTACGATGCTATCTTGGGACGTACACCCCGACAGAGACCGAGAGTGGTATAAGAAAGAAACCAAGAATATGTCCAAGAGGCAGATCGCGCAAGAGTTAGAATGCAACTTCAACACTTCAGGGGAGACAGTTATTGATCCTGATTGTATGGAGTGGATGCTGTCTACTGTATGTGAGCCCAAGTACAGAACTGGGTTTGATAGAAACTTTTGGATCTGGGAGGAGTTTGATCCTACATGCAATTACTTGTTAGTGGCCGATGTTTCAAGAGGAGACGGCGCCGACTTTTCTACTTTTCATATTATTAAACTTGAGACCCTGCAAGTGGTAGGGGAATACCAAGGAAAGCCGACATTAGATATGTTTGCTAATATGCTCAATAGTGTGGGTAGAGAATTTGGCGGTTGTATGCTTGTGGTCGAGAACAACAATATTGGATATTCAGTCCTGACAAAGTTGATGGATGACTACCAGTATCCCAATGTATATCATTCTATTAAGTCGACCCATGAGTATATTGAACAACACCAAGCAGAGAACACAAACTCTGCGGTACCCGGTTTTACCACATCAATGAAGACGAGACCTCTCATCGTAGCCAAATTAGAGGAGTTTATCAGAAACAAACTAATTACCATATATTCTTCTCGTACAACCAACGAGATGAAAACTTTTATTTGGAGGAATGGTAAACCGCAAGCAATGAAAGGATATAATGATGATCTTATCATGGCTCTCGCGATCGCTTGCTGGGTCAGGGATACTGCTCTTCAAGTTAATGCGCGAGATTTAAACTATCAAAAAGCTTTCGTTAGCGCGATTTATACAGCTCGCACAACTATGAACACACAGATTAAAGGTCAACATGGATACAAAAAAGATCAAATTTTTGATAAAATGACTGAAGCTGAAAAGTTATACCAACAATATAAATGGATTATAAAGTGAGAGAATAAATGGCACCAAAGAACCGCAACAAATCACAAGGTAAAAACCCGGCCAACCAACAGTCTACATTGTTTAAGGCCTTGACTCGGTTGTTTTCAGGACCGATTATAAACTATCGTTCGCAGACCGGCCGCCGCATTCGACGTCAACATCTAGATAAGTTTTCTTCACGATTTAAAACAGCCAGCGGCCAGCAGTTCAAAAAGAGCCTATATAATCCTTTAGATAATATTGCTACAAATGCTATTGCAAATCAGCGCAGAAACGAGCGCTATGTTGACTTTGACCAAATGGAGTATATGCCAGAGATTGCATCAACAATGGATATTTATGCAGATGAAATGACAACATATTCTGATTTACGTCCTATGATTAATATCAAATGTCCGAATGAAGAAATTAAGGCGGTGTTGGCGATTCTTTATGACAACATCCTTAACGCTCAATATAATCTTTTTGGTTGGGCCAGAACAATGTGTAAGTATGGAGATTTCTTTCTTTATTTAGATATTGATGATAAGTTCGGAGTTCAATCGGTTATTGCGCTTCCCAGTTCAGAGATTGAAAGACTAGAAGGTATGGATTCCACCAACCCTAACTATGTGCAATATCAATGGAACTCCGCGGGTATGACATTTGAGAACTGGCAGGTTTGTCATTTCCGTATTTTGGGAAATGACAAATATGCTCCATACGGCACCTCTATTTTAGAACCTGCTCGTCGCATCTGGCGCCAATTGGTTCTTATGGAAGACGCCATGATGGCTTATCGTGTAGTGCGTTCGTCCGAACGCCGAGTGTTTAAGATTGATGTCGGCGCCGTGCCTCCCAATGAAGTCGAACAGTACATGCAAAAGATTGTAACGCAACTTAAACGCCACTCGGTAGTAGATCCTACATCTGGTCGAGTCGATCTACGCTATAATCCGATGTCTATTGAAGAAGATTATTTCATCCCTGTTCGTGCAGGATCCGCGACAGAGATTACATCTCTTGCCGGCGCCCAAAACATTACAGCGATTGATGATATTAAGTATCTCCGCGATAAGCTCTTTTCTGCATTAAAAATACCCCAAGCATATCTCGCTATGGGCGAAGGCGCCGCCGAAGATAAGACTACGCTAGCTCAAAAAGACATTCGTTTTGCGAGAACGATCCAAAGATTGCAGCGAGTCATCGTGTCAGAACTTGAGAAGGTTGGTATCATCCACTTATATACGTTGGGTTTCCGCGGCGACGATCTACTATCTTTTGGCCTCTCTCTCAATAACCCTTCAAAGATCGCAGAACTTCAAGAGATTGAGCACTGGAAGCAGAAGTTTGACATTGCCGGTTCCGCCACTGAAGGCTTCTTCTCGCGGCGCTGGGTCACTGAACATATATTTGGTATGTCTAATGAAGAGTTTATTCGCAATCAACGAGAGATGTACTACGATCGCAAACATGACGCGTCACTGCAAGCAGTTGCTGAAGCTGCAGCTGCTGGCGAAGGCGGTGGCCTAGGCGGAGATCTTGGTGGCGATCTGGGTGGCGATCTGGGAGGTGATCTTGGCGGAGAACTTGGTGGCGAAGAAGGAGGTCTTGATCTGGGAGGTCCAGAAGAGATGCCCGCCGGTGATGCATCAGCAGACACGGGGGGCGGGGATGATTCTTCTCTTTTAGCAGTGCCTCCAGGCTCTAGAGATTCACCGCGACTAACACCCGGATCCAAAGGAAAAGTGTACCAACCAGTCAAAAGAGATAGAAGAGGAAGGGGCGCCAGGACGCGCCATATGCAAAGCCAATGGTCAAAAGAAAAATCTTCTAGTACTACTAGAAATACCGTCCCAGGCCTCACCGACTTAAATACTTTAGCGATGCCATCGGCAGGAAGAGGTATTTATGAACAAAATGAATCTATTTATTCAATGACAGAAACAGTTGAAGAGCAGAAGTTGTTTGAATTGAACAGTACTATTCGCACTCTTCTAGAAGGTTTAGAGAAAAAAGACAATATACTTGTGGAGAATAAGAATGAAGATAAGGCATAATAAAAAAAGAAATACTGCTTTTATTTACGAGTCTCTCGTACGCGAAGTTACAGTAGCAGCGATGAAGAAAGACAAAAGACGTCATAAAATAGCGGTGTCTTTGCTCAAGAAACACTTTAAGGAAGGGTCGATTTTAAAGCAACACTTAGATTGCTATCGTTCTTTGTACGAAAATCAGAACATTGATCAGAGAACTGCCGAAAGAATTCTCATAGAGGCTAAACAAGCTAGCCGTCTGCTTGATGCCCACGGTCTGTTCGTGAAACAGAGTGATCTCATTAAAGATGTTAATGTTGAAATAGAAAGAGATTTTTATAATACTTTTGTTCCTAACTATCGCACTCTTGCAACAATATACCACATCTTTTCTGACAAGTCTTCTCCCAAGCAAAGAGTTATGCTAGAAACGCAGCTGCTATCTGATATGAGTGGCACCCCCACACAAAGCGCACCAGTTGGCGAAATAGATGATGTGGTTTATAAATCTTTTGTTGCCAAATTTAATAATAAATATAACAACTCTCTATTGAGTGAGCAGAAAACTTTGCTGGAACACTATATTTCATCTTTTGTAAATAATGGATTAGAGTTGAAGGTGTTTTTGAATTGCGAGCTAACCAGACTCCGCGAGGCTTTAGAAAAGTCTATGGGTGGCGATATTATCAAGCAAGATCCTGAAATGCTAAAGAAAGCTAAAAGCATTTTAGAGCGTTTTGATTCGTTTAAAGCAGAGCCTGTTAATGATAAGATGCTCCTGACTGTATTAAAAACACAGCAACTAGTAAAGGAAATATTTGAAGATGCCGATCGTAGTTAAAGTCGGAAAAGGGGCGAATAAAGCCTCTGTACGCCTGGAGATGGATATCCGCAAAAGTATTAGCGGAGACTTGATGATTTTTGGCCATGGCGATATTGATATTGTGCTATCCACCAAAGAGAATAAGGTGTTAGTATTCCCCAAAGAAACGATGAATGACTTGGTGTATGGAGCCCAAAATAGATTATTTTCGTTTCTCCACAAGCGCGGAATAGTTCTTCCCGAATCTATCCAGGCGGGATCTTTTTTTGGAGCTTTTGAGGCCACGCTGCAGACGCCCTTTAACGAGAGTATTTCTGCAGCCAAACTAGCCCTAGTTAATATCGATTCGTTTATTACGGAAGAGCGTCCTTATTTTGAGTCGACCGAAGCTATTGTATCAATGGCTGACGATGAGCTTGTGCACCCAGATAAGACAGACTCCACAGAACTTGGAGAAGTGCCCCAGCGCTCGGAACAAGGTTCTATCCGCCCGGGGTATATACGAGACCCCTATTCATTAAACTATTTGTATACAATTTAGGAGAAGCGCTGTGACGGAAATGAAGACGATAATTGAAAGCTGGAATAAGACAATGTTAGAGGCCCAAGAACAAACCCCAGAGACGAAGGCCTCCCTATTTCGCGATCTGGAGGACCAAGCCGCCCAATTGATCAGCAATATTAACAAGGCAGCGCAAGGTGATGCTAATCTTGCCCAAGAGGCGATACAGTCATTAATCGTTGTTTTTCAAAATAGCCTTAAGGGCCAGTAATGGAACTATTAACATTCATACTTTGCGCCTACGGGCTGACACAAATCCTTGTCTATGGCAAGGTGTTTTCGAGATTAAGACCAAAGAAAGGCAAGCTTGGAGAACTAGCAAACTGCCCAATGTGTATGGGTTTCCACGTTGGCTGGCTTTTAATGCTACTTTCTCCGTTTACAGAACTATTTAGTTTTGATGTAACTGTGTTTAATTTCTTCCTTTTGGGAGGCATATCGTCGGGAACATCTTATATTTTAACAATGCTCTTCGGAGATAATGGAGTGAAACATGACCACAACTTGGACTGACAAATGGATGCTACAGCCGGTTCGTCGTTGCTGTAAAGGATCTTAGCTATGAGCAAGAAGCTCTTACGAGAATACTATGAACTCTGCGAAGGCGGCGTTTGTCAAGATCTTTTAACCGAAGAGGAAAAGAGATACGTGGCAAACGGCGGCATGATTTTGTCTGGAAAGCTTCAAGAAGCTGACGTTCAAAACGGAAACGGCAGAGTATATCCTCACCGGGTTTTAATGCGCGAGATGAAAAACTACCAAAAGCTCGTGCAAGAACGCAGAGCACTCGGTGAACTTGATCATCCCGAGGATTCGGTCATCAACTTAAAGAATGCATCGCATATGGTAACTGATGTATGGTGGGACCAGAAGAATGTGATGGGGAAAGTTAAGGTACTTGACACTCCTTCAGGTGGCATACTTAAGTCGCTTGTAGAATCTGGCGTTAAACTTGGAATCTCTTCTCGCGGCATGGGCTCTGTAAGCGAGAGCGCAGGCCAAACGATTGTAGAGGATGACTTTCAGCTTATTTGTTTTGATTTTGTGTCAGAGCCGTCGACACCAAACGCATTTATGATGCAAGAGGCCAAGAACTTCAACAATCACGTATTCACCAAAGCCGATCGTATCAATAGATTATTGAACGAGGTTTTGGACGATGAGTGATTGGAGCAGCTTTAACGACGATAAAGCAACTTTCGACGCATGGCGTGAGTTTGTCAACGAGGAAGAAGTAACTGCTGTTGAAGATGAAGAGCTGTTGCGCGAAATCGATTGGAGGATGGTCGGAAAGGCCGCTTTGAAGATGGGAGGTGAAGTCCTCAAGCAGGCACTCCCATTCCTGCTAAGCGTCGTTATAAAGTATGTACCCGAAGCAGTCCAGAGCGCTCGCGACTTTATGTACGGCGGCTATTGGACCGGCCACGTTCAGGCCGGATTCGCTACACTTTCTCCAGCTCGGAGAGCGGCCGTTGCCAGAGAACTAGAAGACTCATATGAGATGGCAGCCATGGAAGTTAGAGCGTCCGAAGAGGAATCGACCCTTGAAGTTGCTGCAACTGATGATGAGCTGCCAACGGATATTTTTGGTTCGTTGCCTGGAGTAGACAGCTTGCTGGGGCTCGTGGATCGAGCTGCGTCATCCTTCGGCCGCAGTGACAGTGAGTCCACCACCACATCTGAAGCTAAAGTCAAAAAGAAAAAAGAGCAAAGCTTGCTGGACCAAAGGGTAGCTATGGAAAAGCAGATTAACGCAGAAACCCAAAAGATAGCAACTCAACTTCTTGCCAAAGCGACTGCAGCTGCGGATGCCGGCAAGATATCTAAAGAGGAGCTGGTCAAATATCGAGAGGTTATTGCGCGCCGGGTCAAAGCCATGAAGGCAGCCGCATATCACCGCGCGACAGCACATGCCTTAAAGGCGACAGCTAAAAAGCGCGTCGCCTCCTTGGGCGCCACACTTTCGACCACCCGCAGCGATTCCGAGGGCGAGAAAAAGGAAGATCCCACAGAAGAGCCAGAACCAGAACCCGAAGAGCCCACAGAAGAGCCAGAACCAGAACCCGAAGAAGACACTAGGGCTCCAGATGAAGATGAAACACCGGCACAAAAAGTGATCAGGATCCGGAAGAGATTGTTGCTTGATAATGCAAGAACGCTCGATAGGATATGGAGTGGAGCTAACACGCAAATCGCCAAATGGGCGGAACAATATCCGTCCGGAGACACCGTTAAACTCTTCGACGCCATTTTCGAGAACGCCAACAACCTTGAAAAATTTAAAACCTACGCTCAGAAATCCGGTTTTACATTAGACGAAATTAGAGACGTTCTAGAAATGAAATATGACAAAGAGAAAAAAAGGTTAGCCTACTACGCCGATGATGATGATCGCAATCTCAATGAACAAAAAATACTCAATCACTGGAAACTATTAGCAGGAATAAAATGAAGAAATCAGACTTAAAACAATTAATCAAGCCGCTCGTTAAAGAGTGCATTCATGAAGTTCTCATCGAAGAGGGTCTTCTTTCGAATGTTGTGGCCGAGGTGGCCAAAGGCATGCAGGGCAATCTTGTTGTCGAAACACAGCAAAAATCTAACGATTCTCTATTTACTGGGAACCCTCCGCAAAAACAAAAAGCGGCACAGACCCGGAAGAAAATGCAAGAACATCGCCAAAACCTTATGAAATCAGTCGGCTCTGACGCATACAATGGTGTTAATCTTTTTGAAGGCACAGAGGCTATGACGGCCCATGAATCCTCGACCCCCAAAGCAGGCACTGTTGATTTGGGTAACCCTGGTGATGCTGGTGTAGACATCTCATCGCTTTTGGGTGGTGCGTCACAAATTTGGAAAGCAATGAAATAGGAATAAAATGAGCAAAAAAATAAATGTATCTGTAACATCGCGCGAATGTCGCGGCAATAACGAAAAAATGATTCGCAAGTTTAACAAGAAAGTAAAGAAAGAACGTATCATCGAACAGGTAAAAGATCGACGTCGCTACAAAAAGCCTTCTGTTGCCAAGAAAGAAAAGCGTGCACGCGCAGAAAGAGCACGCCAGAGAGAAAGGCTTAAAAAACAAAGAGCGCAAGAAAGACGGAATAGGAATAATAAGTGACTATTTATAGGTGTAAACAAATTTCGGAGGTTTTATAATGAGCGGCAACTATTGGAAAATGGAAGTAGGGATCAATAATGTCCCTGCATACCAAGTCAGCGGACGCCCTTTTGCTAGCGCTAGTGTCATTTATGATACTACAGCGCGCTTGGTTGACTTGCCATATGTTAGTCGTTGGTTCCAAGTCTTTAATCGAGGAGCTTCAGACTTACGAGTGGGTTTCTCTGCAGCTGGCGTTACAGGCGCAAAAACTTCAGACAAAGGAGATAAATATTATTTTACAGTCCCTCCTAGCGGATCTGGTGGTTTTGGAAAGTCTGACATTTATGAGATGAAGGTTTCTAATATTTGGCTTTATGGCGCCACGGCAGGAACGTGCGATGTGGTTTCTGGTCTCACTACTATTCCCAGACAAAGAACTTCTGGCACTTTAGGACCCAACTTCTCTGGCTCTGTAGGAGTTTAGTTAGATGGCTAGATTTGGCTGGGCATTTATAAACTGTTCTGGATCGACTGATGGTTCCGCTGCGGGCCCCGCACAGTCGCTTCAGTTCGTAACTTCTTCGGCTGCCACAAGCACGACCGGCTCGATGATGCTAACATACATCACGGCTTCTGCTGGGATATATACTGGGTATCAACCTTCTACATTGATCTTGTCGGGTAATATGATTTTGACTGGTGCATTGAGTGCTAGTCAGATTCATTATGAGAATGTAACAAACATCGATGCCACCGGATCAACGTTTTTTGGTAACTCTAACGATGACATGCATGAGCGCACAGGAAGCCTGATTGTATCAGCTATTGGAGGGGCTTATATTTTGAGCGCCTCGGTGACCAATCGGCGCACTCATGTCCGAGCGTTCGGAGGAGGCTACAGGCGAGTTACTGCCAACTCTAACTTAAATAACACCGATTATATTATTGGATGTAGTGGTTCTGGCCATCAAGTGCTGCATCTTCCTACCGCATCAGTAGTAGGAGTGGGTTCTCTCCTTGTCATTAAGGACGAATTCAGAGATAGAGGTTCTACTTACGTACAAGTTTCGGCGGCTGTTGGAACAAGTAATAAAATTGATGGCCGCGCTGACTATGCGCTTACTGGCACAATGCCCGCCATTAACCTATATACAGATGGATCCCATTGGTTCGTGTTCTAGTATAGGGGGTAGTGATCTATGGCCTACAATATTTTATCAGGCACGGTCATCGCCGCCCAGGAATACATACCGGGCAGCTTGGTTGTTGGCAATATTGTTTCTGGTAATTTAAGCACATCCGATGGCGCCGCCATCATCAATATTCCTCGCGTTTCTAATGCCACCAATAATTCTATTCTGACGAATGTTGGCGGAGATGCTAATAACCTAACTTGTGAGTCAAACCTAAAGTTTGATGGTTCGGTTATGAACATAACTGGCCATCTTACTGCAAGTTTAAGTGTGTCGGCTTCGGTTTATTACGGTGATGGTAGCATGCTCACCGGGATTAGTAGTTCTGGAGGAACAAGTAACCGTCTGTCTGTTTACGGCATCGGCGATGCTGATGGTAATCTAAGTGTAGGTTTAAATTATGGCAGCGCTACATTTACGTCTGCGAGAACATGGACAACCCCAAGCAGCGCATCTGTTGGAGACGTGGTTAGAGTTAAAGCGCCAGCCGGCGTTAGTGGCACTAACACTTTAACTGTTGAAGGCTTTGACATTCATACGATTGATGGCCTAACGAATATTAAGATCGAATCATCTTTCGGCGCCGTAGCCTTATGTTATGTGTCTTCCGGATCTTATAGAATATTCTAGTTTTGTGCAAAGTTCGAAAAAGGCGCGCTAGGTTGTGGTCGGTGCTAAAAAAACTTAATTTGAGAGTATCAAAAATACTATTTATAAGCGAGATAGAAGATTTTTCTATTCTCAGGTTTGGATAGGTGTATCTACATTTATCCAACAACCATAAAAAAACTATAATATGGAGGGTTTTTATAAATGGCTTATAAATTTCAAGTAGGAGGTGCTCGTATGAGCGGCTCCTTAATTCAAGAGGGTGATCTCGAAGTATACGATCACTCCGGTGCTTCTAAAGCTAAGATTTCGCTTGCTGGTGCTCTTACCGCTGCTTCTATGAGCGGCTCTGGTGTTCTTCAGGTTGGAGGTGCTGCCACTTTTGCTGCTGCTGTTTCTCCTCTCGCTGACGCCGCGGCGGACCTTGGTGCTTCTGGCAAACAGTGGAAGGACTTGTATGTCCACGGGATCGGTTATATCGATCAGATTGGTACAGATGCAGATCCAGTTGCTGGTTACTTCAACGCTGGTGAAATCGACGGTGTTGCAATCGGTAGCGAGTCTCCGAGTACTGCTGTGTTCACCTCAATGTCCGGAACAACTCTGGGCGCTACCGCTGTAACAGCTAACTCCCTGGATCTTCAGGGCGGAACTGCTACTGTTGGTGGCCTTACTGCTGAAGCTAACCTCGACATTGGTGCTTTCACCTTTCGCGCAACTCAGTTTATCTCTGATATCACGACAGGCACTGCGCCTCTTTCTGTTACCTCGACAACCAAAGTTGACAACCTGAATGCTGACAAGCTTGACGGTGCTGACTGGGCTGCTCCTGCTGCTCTCGGTTCTACAACCCCTGCGGTTGTTTCCGGTAGTAACTTTTCTGGCTCTGGTGTTCTTCAGATTGGTAGCAACTCCTTGTGGGGAGGTGATTTGGTTCCTGCACGTGATAGTGCAATCGATCTTGGTTCGTCTGCAAAGCAGTTTGCTGAAGCACACATCGACCATGGTTACATTGATGCGATCACTGCTACTGGCACATCGACACTTACTACTGTTGACATCAACGGCGGTAATATCGATGGCACTGCTATTGGTGCAGCCACTCAAGCTGCTGCTCAGTTCACAACCATCTCTGGTTCTGGTGGTCTTCAAGTTGGTGGTATTACTTTTGTGAGTGCCGACATTAGACCGACTATCGATAGCACTAATAACTTAGGATCTTCGGCTCTTCGTTTCTCTACGATTTACGTTGATAATATTGTTGGTGCTGACGTTGCTAAGGATGTTGAGAAAGTTGCTGCTGGTGGCTCTATTGCTGCTGGAACTGACTTCGCTCTTATCACTTCTGCTAATGGTGGCACTGTCACTCTTCCTGGCGCTAGCGCTGGTAAGACACTCTTTGTCAAGCTTTCTGGTGGTGTTGGTAACCTTGTCCTCGCCGCTGCTGGTGGTGACACAGTTGAAGCTGCAGCTTCGATTCTTCTTGAATCGACTGGTTCAGCTGTTACGCTCATCGCTTACGATGCTCTTGCCTGGTTCGTCCTCTAAGCCGAAGTTATACTTTGGTTTGGGGTCTTTACCTTAAATCTTTGGATGTCTCCTTTACGGGAGGCATCCTTTTTTTTTGCAACTATTTACTGTGGAGATCAAAAATGGCATACAATGTTTTAAAGGGTAAAGTAGAGGGTTCTGTGGATCAACACGCAGACCAGCAAATAGGTGGCGTAAAAATATTTAAAAACACAGTGAGTGCTAGCGCGTTCTATGACATCGATGCAAAAGCACCCTGTATAACGGCTCGGGATTTGCCCATTCGAGAGCTTTCTAATGCGGCGCCAAACGGATTATTGGTGTATCAGGATAACCATGTAGCTTCTTCTCATTATGATTTAAGATACCATCACGATATATTATACGTTCCTCACTTGGCGGCTACTTCAATACAAGGGGATGCGTCTGATTTAACAAATGTGCCGGCCACTAAATTTTCTGAACCGGTCCCCGCAGAGTCTCTAAAGATTGGTCAAGGCCTAATGAGTGTGCGCGGCGCCCTTCAAGTTAAAGTTGGTGACGGTATTTCGTGCACAGAAGATGGCATAGACGTCAACGTCGCCCCCCGAAGCGGCTTATCATTCAAAGGTCAAAGGTTGACCCTAGATACTAAAGCTTGCAGTGACATCACCCAGAATGGTCAAAACTTAAGTGATGACGATACAATTTTTGTGTATGACGAATCGCTAAACCAAGTTCGCTCCTCAACATTAAAAAACTTACATGCAAGGTACATTTCAGAAAGAGTGCCTCGACCCACCGGAGACATAGGATCGCTCCAGCTAAAAGGGAGAAATGGATTTATATCCTCCAACGCTTTAACTTTTAATGCACAACATGGGGTTTTAACTCTTGACGGAACATTGCGCTCGCATAAGATTAAAAACGATCATACTGCAGAGTTTCTAGGAACTGTTAGAATGCAAGGCCAAGTATGTCAAGCTATTAAGACAGTTAAGACTCAAAAGTACTCTGTGCAAGATGGGGATTACACTATTTTAATAGACTCTGGTAAAGACAAAGCTGTTGTGGCTCTGCCACCTGCTGTTAATAACCGCGGAAGAGTCTTGATCGTGAAGAAAGTTAATCGCGATAAATATAAACTGAATTCAGGGGTCGTTAAAGTAGTGGCCACCGAGGGGAAAATAGATATTGCCGAGGAAATGATTATCAAAATGAACTACTCGTCACGTACGCTCCAGTCGGATGGTGAAAATTGGTGGCTTATTGCCAGCAAAGGAAGCTGAACCAGGGTATTTTGGACGCTTGCGTACTATTTATTTTGAATTGGTATTATTTTTAGGAGTTACCGTATGTCTAGTTTGCTCAAAGAAGCTATAGTTGATGCCACGGCATTAAAAGAAGCCGCCCTTAAGAACGCAGAAGCGTCTATTATAGATAAATATTCTGTAGAAGTGAGAGAGGCGCTGGAAAGGCTCCTAGAACAAGACGATTTGGATTTGTCAATGGGAGGTGAGATAGGCGCCCCCGAAGAGGCTGCCATGGAGCCCGAGATGGAAGACGATGCACTCACGGGAGATGCACCTGTCGAAGAAATTGTCGATCCCGACGATGTTCCTTTGGCCGCAATCGATGGTATTAGCGATAAAAGCGGTACTGGCTTAAGCGGCAATCTTTCGGATGGAGAAAAAGTTGAGTTCAATCTAGATCTTGGCTCCCTTCAGGAAGCCATCACTGACCTACAGGCTACTCTAGACGAATCTGCTGAACTTGATTTTGAAATGTCAGATCTCGAAGACCTTCTTGCAGAGGGCGTTGATGACCCTGGTTCTTTTGCTGGAGAAGAGGCAGAAGATGATGATGACAATAGCGGATCTGCCCTAGCAGGCTCCGCAGCTGCTGCGGAGGCAGATAAAGATCAGATGGATGGAATTGCCGAAAAGAAAGGCCCTTATTCCGATGGAGCGCGCTCCGCCGCAGGCGTGGATGATGATGGTGATGGGGTACCAGATGGTGCCGACGCCGACAAGGACGATCCGGATGTACAAGAAGAAAGTTTTGACTTTCTTGTAGATGAGATTGTCGAAAAATTAACAGTTGATATGGGTGCAACCCTTTCTGGTTGGGCCGGCCGCTCTTCCGAGAGTCAGAAGTGGGAGATGGAAAAAGCTCTCGCTCACCGCCGGAGCACCGATATGCAAGACGAATTAGAAGTTTTAAGAAAAGCTCAAGAAGAGTTAGTTTTTGAAAATAAACAACTCAGAGAGCACCTTTCTCAATATAAAGAGGCAACAACCCAGCTTAAGGAAGGCTTACAAGATGTAAACCTTTCGAATGCTCGCCTACTTTATACGAACCGAGTATTAAGAAATACCTCCTTAAATGAGCGACAAAAAGAAAGAATTGTCGAAGCTATTTCACGCGCCGGTTCTGTTACAGAAGCAAGAACGATTTTCGATACGCTTCAAAGCACAGTGGAGGCTAAACCTACAAAAAGCCCACAATCACTGAGCGAGGCAATCACACGTCGTTCTTCTGTAATACGTGCTTCTCGACACAATGAGAAGCCTTCGTCCGATCCCTTGCAGGATAGGATGAAGAGACTAGCTGGAATAAAATAAACATAAAATCATTATATATAAGGAGGTGATAAATTATGTCTAGTATCGTTGAAAGGTTAACGGAAGGTATCGTTAACCGTGATATGCGCGCCGAAGGTCATGCTTTGTTAACAAAGTGGGAGCGCACAGGTCTTTTAGAAGGCCTGACAAGTGACCGTAAAAAGAATGCTATGGCTCGACTTCTTGAGAATCAAGCCAAGGAACTTCTTCGTGAGAGCAGCACTATGTCTGGTGGTGATGTTGAGGGCTTCGCAGCTGTCGCATTCCCCATCGTTCGTCGTGTGTTTGCAGGATTGATCGCAAACGATCTCGTTTCCGTTCAGCCGATGAGTCTCCCTAGTGGACTTATCTTCTTCCTCGACTTCGTGTTCTCGCCAAACCTTGGTGCATCGAACACCATGACAGATCGTTTTGGTAACGTTGCTGATAAGTCCATTTATGGTACAGCACAGGTTGGTTCCCAGATCACAGGCGGTGTTAGCTTAACAGCTACATCCGGTTCTGATGCATCTGGTCCTCGCACAGTTGGTGCACGTGGTTACGCTTATGCGTCTCCAAGTGGTTCCGGCGGTGTTGAGACTGCCCAGTGGAATCTTGCTGACAACTTCTCGCTCTCCGGTTCTACCGAGACGCAGCGTCGTAAGTGGCTTCAGTATGACCCCGACATCCTTGCACTTTCGTCTTCGGGCGAGCGCATTGGTGTTGCTGTCTTTGAGTGTGCTGGTAGTGTACTCACTGGTTCCCAGAGTGGACAGCCCGCTGACTTTAAGAACCTTGGTGCTTTCTCGGCATCGTTCGGTGGTCAGGGTGGTGGAACAACTGCAACCAATGTTGGTGATGAATCCTTCTTGATTCGTCGTCTTACCATGCAGACAGGCGCCGCAGATTCTTCGAACGTTCGTTTCGTTGTTATCGGTGCTGATAGTGCTGGTGGTGTTGCTGGCTCGAATGTTGCTCTTGGTTCTCTTGAAGCCATGTGTCAGTTCCCAATCAAGGATAATATCATTGCTAGCAATGCTATTGGCTCGGTTGTCGGTACTGCTCTTTGGGGTCTTGAGAATAGCGAAGAGATCCCCGAGATTGACATCAAGGTGGATAGCATCGCTGTTACCGCACAGACCAAGAAGCTCAAGGCTAAGTGGACTCCAGAGTTAGGACAGGATCTTAACGCTTACCACAACCTTGATGCAGAGGTCGAGCTTACAAGCATCCTTTCGGAGCAGATTGCTCTTGAAATCGATCGCGAGATCCTTGCGGACCTTGTGAATGGTGCTACAGCTTCTACCTACTACTGGTCGCGTTCTCCGGGTCTCTTCTTGAACCGCGAGACTGGTGCTGAAATCGGTGCTGCTTCTGCTGCTCCCGACTTCACAGGTACTGTGAGCGAGTGGTACGAGACACTCATTGAGACAATCAATGACGTTTCTGCCCAGATCCATCGTAAGACTCTGCGTGGTGGCGCTAACTTTCTCGTCTGCGGACCTGAAATCGCCAACGTGCTTGAGTTCACTGCTGGATTCCGTGCTAGCGTTACCGCTGATGACGAGACTGGCTCTGTCGGTGCCGTCAAGGTTGGTTCGTTGAGTAAGAAGTTTGACGTCATTGTTGACCCATACTTCCTGCGCAACGTGGTTCTCGTTGGACGCCGCGGCTCCTCTTTCCTTGAAAGCGGATACGTGTACGCACCTTACGTACCACTGCAGACTACACCTACGATCTTCGGACCAGAAGACTTCGTACCCCGTAAGGGAGTCATGACGCGTTATGCCAAGCAAATGGTGCGTCCTGATATGTACGGTCTTGTTATCGTCCGCGGACTCATTGGTGAAGCCGGCGCAACTGGCTAAACACTAGTAGCAAAATAAATGTAAAGCCTCCACCTTTTAGGTGGGGGCTTTCGTTTGTCTAAAACTAGTTATAGGCGAGAGGAGAAATCCTTTCGTTAATTGACCGAATTAATATTATATAAGGAGAAATATATTATGGGAACAAAGAGAGTAGGTTGGGCCAGAATTAAGAGCCTGATTAACGAAAATCAAAATGCGCTTCAAATGCGGAAGCAAGCGACTAAGACGACTACCGCAGATACAACTTTAACTGCAGCCGATTCGGGGAAAATTATTTTCCTTGATGGGTCGACTACACACGATGTTACTTTGCCTTCTGCGGCAACAGGGCTTACATTTACGTTTTGGCTTGTGAATGCTACGGCCGATGTGGATATTGTTCAAGCCTCTGCCACCCAAGACTTTGTTGGCAACATTACGGCTCACAACGGTAAAGATACTGCCGTTGCTGGCGATACGAAGATTATCTTCGATCAAACCGGAGGAGCAGCGGTGGGCGACTGGGTTCAGCTAGCATGCTATAATGGTGACGACTGGATGGTGGTGGGTCTTTCCAATACCTCCGCCGCAGTTGTTTTTGGATAAACCGATAAGAAATACTAAATAAAATATATTTTATATTTAACCCCCTTTCTTCGGATTGGGGGTTTTTTATGAAAACCACGATCCTCTCATTTTTTTCGCCACCAATTTTTTGAGATTTGCGCTTTTTTGAACTAGTTACTAGACAAAACAGGAGTTTTTTATGGGCAAGAAAAGAAGAATACTTACAACCAATAAGTTTAACGCAAAACACTCGGCGCACCCAAGAATGAAGATGGCAGCTGCTATCACGACAACGGCCCCTACACCTCTGGCTGTCGAATCGTCACCGACTGAGAAGAAAGTCACGGTAGAAGCCGTTACATCGCCAGCGCCGGCGGCGGCCCCCCCGGCGCCAACGGCGCCAACTTTAGCGCAAGAAGAGGCCTCGACAAAAGCGCCAACCCTCAAGACAACAAAAACGAAGAAGACACCAGCTCCTCGCAAGAAGACCGCACCTTCAGCGAGAAAGAGGGTCACAAAAAAGAAGACAACGACTGCTACAGCATAAATAATTTTCCTTTTAGCACGGCACCCATACTTGTGTGGGAATTTTGTTATTGAGATTACTACTTATAGTAAGGGAGAATTTTTGAATGCCCACTAACCTAAGTCCGAGATCGCAAACCAGCGCAATTGTTCTCACTTCTACTGGCTCTGCTGCGCAAGTAGCGCAAGGGTGCCCGTTTGGTGTATATACCGGCTCTAGGCTTTTTTTAAGTGGTGCTTCCCTTCAGGTTAATTATGTATATAAGAAATTAGGAGGAGATGTTGTTGATATTGAGCTGACGCCTTCTAATGTATACGCTGCCTACGAAGAGGCTGTTCTTGAATATTCTTATATTATTAACCTTCACCAGGGTAAGAATGTGTTGTCATCTATCCTGGGCTCTGCGACTGGAACGTTTGATCATCGAGGAAGTAGAACTTCAGGCCCCACAAGCGCCAGCCTTCAGTATGCACGCTTTTCATTAGGCTATTCGCGTCGTGTAGGCGATGGCGCCGCTGCCGCAGGAGGCTTTGGCGGAACATTTCCTCAATATTCTGCTAGCTTTAAGCCGGCCTCTGGACAGCAAGACTATGATCTTCAAAAGATCATCAAGGCCGCCTCTGATTCGGGCGTCGACGACGGCGGCGATCCGGTACCCTACGCTGGAAAAGTAGGCAAGAAGCGTATTCTAGTGACAAGAGTTTTCTATCGCTCTCCGCGGGCTATGTGGCGCTTCTTTGGGTACTATGGGGGTATTGGAGTGGTCGGAAATATGTCCACCTATGGACAGTTTGCCGACGATTCTACTTTCGAAGTTATACCCACATGGCAAAACAAAATGCAAGCGATCATGTATGAAGATTCGATTACTACGCGTACGTCAAACTATTCTTATGAACTTATAGACAATAAGCTGCGTCTTTTCCCAACTCCTAGCAATTTTGGCTTTGATGGCTATAATGATCGCATGTGGGTAAAATTTTATGTTGATATGGAGCCTTATCAGACTGGTTCTTATGATGTGGGAATTCAGGGAGTCAAT
>Ga0209337_1001191_pt1 | contig 20125 bp, 25 predicted proteins | sample LinPmetageLP53_FD_184044 | JGI IMG/M metagenome (GOLD analysis project Ga0209337, IMG submission 184044) | Marine viral communities from the Pacific Ocean - LP-53 (SPAdes) (version 2) | ecosystem: Environmental > Aquatic > Marine > Oceanic | place: Pacific Ocean | collected 2010-02-08 | reverse complement strand
GATGAAGTCATATAAGCAAATAGTTGAATTATTAGAAACGATTACCACCGAGCATTTAATTTTACAGTCTTTCCATGCTGGGCCTTTGGATGAGGTAGATATTAAAAAACTCGGACAACCCGACTATCCATTTTTATATTGTGAAATTATGGGCGCAACGATTGAAAACGGGGTGCTAACTTATGACCTTGAATTATTAGTGGCGGATATGATACTACCAAACCTCACAAATAGAAATCAAGTGTATTCTGATACCTTGCAAATTCTTCACGATGTCTTAGATAAGTTTATTCAATCATTAGCCAACACCAATACTACAGTCGACGATGACTACAAGTTAGAACTACCCGCAAGTTGCACACCATTTACTGCGAGGTTTGATAATGAACTTACAGGGTGGAGTGGGGCGTTTTCTTTGGAGGTTTCTAACTCAAACGATTTATGCATTGCACCATTTAGTTAATGTCTGTTTTAACTATTAAAATCGGTAATCGAGAATACGATATGCCAAAGACAAAAGCAGCTCTTTTAAAGGTAGGAAAGATGTGGCGTAAAAACGCACGTATAAGCCTTAGAAAACAAGATAAGGTTAACACGGGTGCTTTATACAATTCAATGCCCGTAAACGTGCTTGAAATGCCTAATGCGTACGCCGTAGATATTACGCCCCAGGTTCGTTATTGGGAGTTTGTAGATAAAGGGGTGCAAGGGGCAAGTAGGAACATTTTCTCATATCAATCAGAATCGCCTTTTAAATTTGGTTCGGGTACTGGACCGAGGGGGTTAAGGGGTGCAATCGATAAATGGGTAGTACAAAAAAATATAAGTGGTTCAAGAGATGAAAAAGGGAGGTTCACAACCCGCAAAGGTTTGGTGTATTTAATAAGCAACGCGATTTATAATCGAGGATTAAAACCGTCTTTGTTTATTACAAGAACAAAAATACAGATTCAAAAGCACGTAGTTAAAACAATAGCACCCGCAATAAGTTCAGACATGGCAAATGCAGTAAGACAAGATTTAAAACGCGACCCAAAATTAGATGTGAAATGAGTATGACTTTAGAATATAGTCCTAATTCAGGGCAAGTACATGGGGCATATGAACCGATTACTTTTGTAACCAGCTCAACCGAACAAGCGGGAGGAACTTATTTTAAGTTTAAATACGTTGCGGATATTTATATTTCTAACGTAGATTCACCTTATACATACGTTAAACAAGCACGAATCTTTATAGAACCTAATTCGGAAGGTGCGGGAGTATTTAGAATAGATAAAATAATATCGGATTTTGTTGCTATAACTTCGGGGGATTCTTCTACTTCATCGGCTGGGTTTGTTAATGACACCATACATACTTTAGGTTCAAACTCTACAACTAAAATTTGGGTAAATAACGAAGGACAAAATTACAGAAAAGTAAAAGTAAACTATGGACAAAGTTATGCTACAACAGCAAACAACAACCCTATAACAGTTATGGATGCTTTAGATATTTTTTATGTTAGTTGCGTTATGAGTGCGGGAAAACAAATGAATCCTACTTGGGATATGGGTGGTATTTACACGACTAACGGAAACGATTACCTAACTATTTTTTGTCCTAATGCTTCCACAAAAAAAGCGTTAAGCGATAGACCAATAACCACACAATATACTTCTACGTTAGCATCTAATGTTTCAGTAATTAATCAAGACTTAACGAATAATGAATGGCGAACGTTAGCGGTTTTAATGGATGACACAGCACCCGTTTCTTCTGATGCGGTTAGCTTTTATGTAGCTTTATTTGATTCAAGCGACAGCGTTTTAGATGCGGGGTTTTTTACAGCGGGAACAGATGGGGGAACTACCCCAGCCAATTCAGACCAAGACTATGAAAGGTTACAATTTGTGGGTGTTGGAGCAAGAAATTTAAACGCACAAACTATAGATACAGGATTTACGACACATTTCACAGCGGGAACAGTAGCATACTATGAGGTCTTTTTTATGGATGACAGCACCACAGTTCCCGCAAATGGTACGACTTCTTCTATGGCTTCCCTTTGCTATCGCTTTACCATTAAAAGTGCTTCATGTATCTACGGAACGGGAACGGGAAAAACTAAATACAACTATGTTACTTTAGCTTGGCAAAATTCTCTTGGAGCATGGGATTACCAACCATTTGCTTTAAAGCACCAAAGGAGTACAAGCAACATAGAACGCAAGACATTTGACCAAGTAGCGGGAAATTGGAATGCTACTAAATCGGGGGTTCAATTTGCTTATCGAGGTGACGAAGGTGGGATTACTACCACACAAATTTCAGCACGTCAAACGATGGTAGCCAATACTGAATTGTATAACGAAGATGAAGTGGATTTTTTAGAAAACCTTTGGCTATCCCCAAAAGTGCAACTACTCAACTATGATGGTTCTGCTATTCCTATAACTGTAACAGATAAAGAATGGGTAAGAAAAAACAACCTTAACGAAGGGGGAGCATTTACTTACCAAATAAAGTTTGAATATGGAAAACAAAGACCGACTGTAAGATGATTCAATTAGTTGCATTTGACCAAACGTATGACAACCCACACTATTTAGATTTAGATAACCCTGGGTCTATTTCATTAAATTATGAAATCGGGGATATTGGAAATTTAGTTGGTAGAAATTCGCCATACTCACAATCTTTTAACTTACCATTTACAAATACAAATAATAAATTTTTTAGACAGTTTTATAATATTAATGTTGACACTTTAGCAGTATTATCTCAACCGCTTTCACAATATAATGCAGACCTTAAAAGTAAATGTTCTATTCGTGTAGATGGTGTTCCTGTAATTTCGGGTAGTTTTAAATTGGTAAATTGTAACGTAGAAAAAGAAAGTTATCAGATTGTAGTTTATGGAAATGAAGCCAATTTATTTCAATCTATAGAAAATAAAAAGTTAAAAGATTTATTCGCTTTTGGAAGCTCATTTACCACAGATTATAATGTTAACGTTTCAGATGCTAATATTATAGATTCTTGGGATTTATCTAACGATGTAACATTGGGAACAGTAGGTAATGGTGTTATTACTTTTCCTTTAATAGATTATGGTTTTGTAGGTGAGTATAATTTTATATGGTTAGAAAATAACGCTTTTGGTGATTATGGGTTAACCGAACCAAATTTTTTACAGCCACAAGATTTAAAACCAGCCATTAAATTAAAATATCTATTTAACAAAGTATTTGAAAAAGCGGGTTTTAATTTGAGCAACAACGCCTTTATTGGTTCTGATGCGTTTGAAAAGGCATATATGACTTTGGGAACGGATAGGGAAAGTATGGCAACTACGACCATGCACCAAAGTCAAGTAGGAAACACGACAGCTACAAACATAACAGAATGGCATGGGTCACCAAGTGCTATACAAAATGGTTCGGGTGATTGGGTAAATATTTTATTTCCTACACAAACAGGTGCGGGGGCATCTTCAAATCCACCAAGTTTTTATGATTCTGCAGACGATTGGGATACTGATGGTTATTTTTATTTTCCTTATAATGGACAAATTAACGGAGTCTTTACAGCTACGTTTGATACAGGTCCAGCATCTATAGCACAAGGGGTAGAGTTAAAACTTTCTATATTTTCTTTTTTTCAAAATTCTTATATTGAAATGTCACCAATTTTCGCAAATGGAAACGATGGTGGTGCGGCTAATTTAGTAACTGTAACATTACCTTTTTCAGTATATGGATTAAGCGGACAAAATTTAAACATTAAAGCAAGGGCAACAGTAGAAGCGGGTTACAGTGTAAATTTATTAGCAGCGGGTACATATTTTACTGTAGTTTCTTCGGGAACGTTAGCGGGGGTATGTGATTTGCCTGGTAATATTCCCGATATTTCTCAAACGGATTTTATCACAGATATTATACAAAGGTTCAATTTAGTAGTTGTTGCAGACGAAACTAATGATAACACTTTAACTGTTATGCCGTTCCAAGATTATATTAATTTAGGAACAAGAAAAGATTGGACTAAAAAAATAGATTTATCTCAAGATAGGATAATCTCACCCACAACACAATACAAAAAACAACTTATAAAATTTAGCGATGCTGAGGGTGAAGATGGTAGAAACGTATCTAACCAAGAAGTCTATGGAGAAGTATTTGGTAACTATGAGCAACAGGTTACAGGTGATTTTTTAACGGGAACTTTAGAAAATAAGTCGATATTTTCACCTTTCCATGTTAACCCCGTACCAAGACAGGATGACAGTTCAGTAACCGATGCACCAAATTTGGTTATACATAAATGCTATGCACCAGGAACAGAAGGACCATTAGCAAGTAATAAACCAAAACTATTTTACCATAATGGATTAGAAGGGTTATTACCTAACGATAGAATCTATATTGGGTTACAGGAATCGTACTCCTATCCTTTGTGTTTACCTTTCTATAATGCGGGGGCGCAAATGGCAGAAGATTCACCTTTATTATATTGGCAATTTCAAACCCCCGACTCATGGGGTGGTGAGATTTTTGGAACTACACCAAGTTCTGAGGGTTATTTCAAGCGATATTGGCAACAGTTTTTAATGTCTTACTATGATAAAAATGCAAGAATATTAGATTGCTATTTATACTTAACAGCAACCGATATACACAACTTTCAATTCAACGATGAAATTTTTATTGAGGATACTAATTACAGGGTTTTAAAAATTGAAAACTACCAACCTTTTGCAAACGTACCCACCAAAGTACAACTATTAAAAAAGATAAATAAAATACCCGCTTTACAAATCAATGATACTACCGACGATTGTGAAGCTTCACCTGTTGCTTTTCAGGCTAATGGGATAGTATTATTTCAAAATGACGAAACGGGTGCTGCGGTAATAGATGAAGATTGTTGTAAGGAGTTCCGATATTTTTGGGATGGTTCAAATTGTTATTGGCGTTATGGTGGTGGAGGCGGTGGAGGCGGTGATCCAACAACAGGACTTGGGGGGTGGAATCCACATGGTTACCCAAGCGATGACACTATAGGGGGCATTTCTGATTTAAGAGGTGTAGGTGGCTTTCATTCAAGGAAACGTAGTGGAGTGCCAAACATAAACCCTGTACAAGGAGAACACAGCACAAGGGGGCAAAATGTAGAAAGTATAACTAACTCGGTAAATAAGTCTTTTATCTATTATGCTACCACACGTTCTAATACAGCCACGACAGCTACACCAAATGGGGTAATTGGAGAAATATCTAATTTAATGATTTCCTTTGACACAATGGCAAGGATAATTGTAAGATCTTTAAGTGTACAAACTCACGTTTTAACAGGTGGAACGGGTTCTTATGGTTCGTCTGCTTTTCAAGTGTGGACGTTTTTGGTGAAAAATGTCGGGGGTACAATTACAATCGTTGGGGGTTCTGAGCAAACCGATTTCCAAGAAAAAGACAGTGATGCGGGAACAAGAACTATTGACATAGTAGGTGCAGCGGGAAAAACGGGATTTGCGGGAAATAGGGGGGTAAATATTGTGTGTACAGGTCCAGCCAATTCTGTTCTATCGTGGCATTTAGATTGTGAGGTTACATATTTAGATATTGGATTTACCAAAACTTTAGACAATTTAATTCTTACCGAAAATTATGAATATCTCACAACGGAAAACGGAAACTATTTAGAGCAAGAATGAAAAAGTACATAGATAACGTCGGAAAGTCTATACCTTATTCAATAAGGATGGCACAAGAAAGTGAAGTAATAAAAGATAACAATTCTTTGATTCTGTATGGATATTATGAATATACGGGATTTAAGGGGTTTTTTAAGAAAGTCAAACAAGGAATAAAAGCATACACATGGCAGAAGTAATTGAAGTCGGGTTAAAAGTTGTGGGTGGTGATAAAGCAGCACAACAGTTAAGTAATGTTGATAACGCCACAAAAGATTTAAGTGGTAATATCGATATGGCAACGTCATCTTTAGATAAAATGACAGGAGGTGCGGCGAGTGGTTTCGCTGCTATGATTGGTGGGGTAAAAACTGCCGTTGTAGGAATGAAAACCTTAAAGGGTGCATTAATATCGACGGGCATAGGGGCGTTGGTTGTGGCGGTGGGTTCTTTGGTTGCATACTTTACCCAAACGGAAAGGGGAGCGCAAAAGTTAGAAATAGCAATGGCTGGATTAAAGATTGCCTTTGCTAAAATAACTGATGTAGCTTCTTCATTTGGTGAAAAAATAGTGGGTGTTTTTAACGACCCAAAAGAAGCCGTCATTGGGTTATGGGATACTATAAAAACTTACTTCATAGATAAATTTAATGAAGTAATAAAATCGGTGGGGTTGTTGGGTTCTGCTTTTGTCAAATTATTTAGCGGTGATTTTTCAGGTGCTTTGTCCGATGCCACAAAAGGGGCAACGGGTTTATTTATGGAGTTAACACCTTTAGGGGTAGCCATAGAAACAGTTGGGGCAATAGTTGAAAACGTGACCCCCGCTTTAAAAGAATTTGTGGCTGAGGTTAACGAGGCAGTCGATGCATCTACTAAACTTGCAAAACGTTCTATAAAACTACGCGAAGACCAAAGAAATTTGAGTAAGGCATTTGCCGAAGGGAGGGCGCAAATAAAAGAATATAATTTAATTGCAGAGGACACCACCAAAGGATTAGATGAGAGAATAGAAGCAGCACAAAAAGCTATAGACATAGAAAAAGGTCTAATGGCTGAACGCCAAAGATTAGCAGAAGAAGAAGTTGCGATACAAAAGCAAAATATGGCATTGTCTGAATCTACGGAAGCAGATAAACAAAAGTTGGTAGATTTAGAAGTTGCATTGATTAACATTCGTACTGAGTCGGCAGAAATGCAAACGACATTGAACAATAAGTTAAATACTATGTTAACGCAAGATGCAGCGGAGAAACAGGCAAGGATGGATACATTCTTTTCGGATTTGGATGCTATGGGAAAGGCAGAAGAAGCAGCAACTTTACAACGTCTAAAAGATTTAGCTATAATTGAAAAACGAGAAAAAGCAGTAGCAGAAGCAGTACGACAAGCAAGGATGGGAATAGTGGCATCGGGTTTTGAGGCTTTAAAATCTATGGCGAAAACGGAAGCGGGGCAAAAGAAGTTAGCTATAGCGCAAATATTAGTTAATCAAGGGGTGGCAATGTCTAACGCAATAAGAGGTGCGCAAGTGGCAGCCGCAGCATTAGGACCAGCCGCGCCCGTTATGTCGCCTTTATTAACGGCGCAAATGTTAGCTATAGTACTTGGTGGTTTCGCTTCCATTAAGGGCGTTATGAACCAGGCGGGTGCATCTTCGGGTTCAGTCGGTTCGGTTTCGGGTGGTGGTGGTGGTTCTACGGGCGTTCAGTTAGGACTTACACCAAACTTCGATGAAATTAACCAAGACTTTACTATACCGCCTGTAAAAGCGTTTGTAGTTCAAAGTGAGTTAGCCGATGAAAGTGCTATGATTGCTCAAATTAAATTGGGTGCTTCGCTATAAATAAACGAGAATAAAAAATACATTTTTACCATTATGAGAAAACAAGTAGAACTTTTAATAGACGAAGATGAACTAACAGGAATCGAAGCGGTTTCTTTAGTGAGATTTCCAGCTATAGAAGAAAATTGGGTTTATCTATCAGCTACGCAAGATGCTAAGATGCTATTTGCTACAGATGAAGAAAAACAAATGCTTATAGGTCCAGCGTTAATACCTGAAAAGTTAATAATGCGCTTAGATGAAGAGAATGAAGAATATGATGTATTCTTTTCTAAGGAAACAGTGCGACAAGCTATGGAACTTTTCATGCAAGAAGCACGAACCAACGAACACACTTTAGAACACAATTCTAAAATCGATGGGGTTACTGTAGTGGAATCTTGGTTAGTAGAAGATGAGAAGAAAGACAAAAGTGCTTTGTATGGTTTTAAGTTACCCGTTGGAACTTGGATGCTATCGGTAAAAGTCAACAACCCCCAAATATGGGAAAAGGTAAAGAAGCAAGAAGTGCGTGGTTTTTCTATTGAGGGATACTTTACGGATAGATTAGTTGAAATGCAAAAAGGAAAACTTTGTAAAAATTGCCCTGAAGATGCCGAAATTATGGAGAAGCTAAAAGCCATAATTTTAGACGAATTAAAACCCTCAACTTTTCTAAACAATAGACCGCTATTTACAGATAAAAGAACGGCTGAATTATGGGGGCAAATGTTCCACGATGTTTCAGGATTTGAAAAAGTCACTTTAAACGGCGAAATTTTGTACTCAGCCAATTATAAAATGGAGTCATACGATTGGGATAAATGCGTTAGCGAACAGACGGAAGAGTACGGAAGCAAAGAGATAGCAGAAAAAGTGTGTGGTGCTATACGTGCCAAATACGGATAAAATAAACGTAATTAAAAAAACTGTTTTTAAAAGTGTAAAGCCATACAAATATGAATACAATAGATAAAATCCGTGAAGTGATGGGATTACCTAAAACGTCACTCTACGCCGAAGTCAAAATAGACGATGGGCGTGTATTAGTAACCGAAGCCGATTCATTTGAACCTGGTGTAGAAGTTCGTGTAATCGATGACAGCGGAAATACTGTTGAAGTTGATGCGGGAACGTACACATTAGAAGATGGTAAAAAACTCGTTATCTCAGAAGATTCACGCATTGAATCTTTTGTAGCTGATGAAACAGAAGTAGAGGTAGAGGTGGAAATGGAAACTATCCCCGAAGCAGAAGAAGAAGGTTACCGCGATGGTATCGACGATGAAAAAGAAGATGTAAGGGAAGATATGGATTACGAAAAAGTGCGCAACGTACTTAACGAACGTTTCCCCGATTTAGGCGAAGCAACTATTGACGCAATAGCGGAAGTGGTAGCGGGTATCTATTCACCCGAAGAAGAAGTGAAGGTGGAGGTAGAAGCGTCAGAAGAAGAAAATCTATCGGATGTTATTTCAGAAGCATTTGAAGCAATTAACAAAAGACTTGAAACATTAGAAAATGCACCCGCTGAATCGGGCGTTAGTGTTTCACCACAAAACCTTTCAGCTCAGCACAAGCAGAAAGATATTTCTAAATTAAGCGGTGTAGAACGTGCGCTACACATAATACAAAATTCTCACAAATGAGTTTAATAAATTCAAAAAAGTATGACTTCGATATTACAATCGGAGCAAACACTTATGCGGGTGAATTAGCGTTGCCGTATGTCACCGCTGCTTTACTCGGTGCGGAAACGATTGCAAAAGGTCGTTGCCGCTTTTTAGAAGGTATCGTTGGAAAGTCTGTTATTTCAGGTCTTACCACTACCGACACAATCCAAGCAGCTAATTGTGCGTGGAATGATGGTGCAGACCTTACACTAACAGAACAAGTTTTAGACCCCTCAGATTTAGCTGTTATGGAAGAAGTCTGCCGAGGTACTATGTACCCAACTTGGATAGCCGCAAACGGAAGAATGCAAAGAGATGGGAATTTACCCGTTGCGTGGACTGACTTCCTTTTAGGTGCTGTTGCTGAAAGAACAGGTACTAACCTTGAAAATCTTATATGGCAAGCAGACGCGGGTGCTGTTTTTGGATTAGGTTTCCTTTCTAACGATGGAGTAATTGACGAAGCGGGTATTGATGCTTCTGCTTGTGCTGATTTTGTTGAAGCAGATACGGGTGCGGGTGGTGCTTGGACAGCAGCTAATATTTTAGCTAATCTTAGTTTAGTATTTGATGCAGCCGCAGGGATTCCAGGTATTTTACAAAAGCCAGGGTGTGGGTTTTATGTTTCTTACGAGGCGTATGCTTTTTATTTACAAGCATTAGCCGCTTTGAATACAGGTGCAAGTTACAATCAATCTTTAGATGGTGCATCTTTCTTAGGATACCCAGTTTATCCAACTGCGGGGATTCCTAATACTGTTGACGTTTGTGTATTTACTTACCCTGACAACTTGGTTGTAGGTGCAAACAGTTATACACCTGATATTTCTGCTCAACTAATTCCTACCTACGCTTACGATGGTTCTGATAATGTAAGAGTTTCGATGCGTTTCGCTGTTGGAGTTCAAACAGCAGTAGCGAGTGATGGTGTTGTAGGATTTAACTTTACATAGATAGATGCCGTGCGCAATTACCTCGGCGAGGGGCATTGATTGCCGTGACGCCATTGGCGGTTTAAAAGCCATCTATTTTTGTAGTTCTTATTGCTCTGATATTTTAAAAGAAGCAACCGTAACTGCGTCTTCATATACTATAACGGACGCGGGTTTTGCGGACTGGGATATTGTAGACACTACGGTGACAGTTTTTAAATATGATTTAGTAACTGACCTTTCAACTTTTAGTTCAGCCGTTGAAGCTGATAAAGCTACGGGTTCGGTTATGTGGAATCAGACTTTAGACGTAGTTCTACAAAAAGTTGTGGCTGCTGATTTATACCAACTTGGACTTATCTCTAAAAATCGCGCACAAATATTCGTGCAAGATTCAAACGATAATGTCTACTTAATGGGTATAACTGACGGGTGTTATTTAACGGGTGGGGATTCTATTGCTACAGGTACAAATCGAAGTGATATGAATGGACTAACGTTGAATTTCACAGCTAAGGAACAAGCACCGTTATACATATTACCCGCAAGTGCGGGAGTTGCGACAGCTAAATTCCCTTTCGATGGACTTGCTGACTCTGCAGACCTAACAATTACAGCAGCATAAACTGTTGTTAAAGAATAAAATTAGGGAGGTGGCAATGCGCTTCCTCCCTTTTTTATTTTAAATAAGATTTTAATTTCTATTCTTACCTTTGATGCTACAAATTACTTCCTTAAATAAAGAAACAGCTATAGACCCTGAATTGGTGCAAAATGGCAATTTTGATGAAGTAAGTACTACTAATTTAGTTACCAATGGAACATTTGACGATATAGGTGATGAACTTGTAACGAATGGCGATTTTAGTGCAACGGGGAGCGAGTTAGTTACGGATGGCTCTTTCCCTTTAGGAACTACAGCGTGGAATGTTTTAGGTACGACATCTTTAAGTGATGGTTATGCTACTGTTGTAGGTATGGGAGCAACTTATTCATCAAGTGCAAATTTTGCTTTGAATCAAATTATTACAGTATTTGCTTCAAAATCATATATTGTAAAATTTACAGCAAGGATAATAACGGGAAGTGGCGAATTTTATTCTGGTTGGAGTGATCAAATAGACCCACAACCATTCCAACAAAATATTACATCTTCGTTTGTAGAATATACATATTATAAACCTGCAAACACTTATTCAAGTACGTATAATACAATTGCTTTCAGTGGTGAAGTAGGTAGTACGTTTGAAATTAAAGACATTACAGTTAAAGAACTCGGAGAAGATTGGACACTTGGAACGGGTTGGAGTATTATAGAAGATAAAGCAAAATCAATTCAAACAACTTCAAGTAATTATTTAGAGCAAACTGTTGGAACGCTTGTAAATGCTAAAAATTATAAAATCACTTTTGATTTAGATATTATAAGCGCAACAACGACAACTATAGGAATAAGTAATACAGGTGCGTTCGGTCAATTAGATAATAGATTTTATACAACAAGCGGCACAAAGACAATCTATGGAATATATGATAATTCATATCCATCATATATAAGGTTTGTAGGTGGTATAAATACAGAATTTACTATAACTAACATAACAATTAAAGAAGTCGGACAAAATTGGACTGTAGAAAATGGTTGGGTTATAGAAACAGGTTTAGCAAAAATAACTCCAAATGGAGTAAGGGGTTTTTTGTATCAAAATTTTACTGTCGAAAATTACAAATCTTATAGATTAACATATCAAATTTTAGAAAATACTTTAGTTGGTGGAACTGACTTTCATTTATCGGGTGAAAGTTCTTTTGGTCCACACGCTTTACCTTCTACAGTTGCGGTTCACAATGTTTACATACAAGTAACTAACACCACTTCTATTAAGGCATTAAGGTTTTTTTCTTCTGCTACTTCGGGAACTTTAAAAATGTCATATATTTACCTTAAACTTCTTGACCCTGATGAAGATTGGATTTTATCAAGTAATGATTTAAGCATAGGAGAAAATAGAGCAAAATTTAACAATACTACTGTAGGTGAAAATTTTAACCAACAAAAATTTACCATAGAAGAAAACGTAACTTATAGAGCATCTTTTTCTGTGTTAGATTATGTTTCAGGAAGTGTACAATGGAAAACAACGGGAGGAGCTGTTCCAATTAGTAGTAATTACGAAGCTGATGGTGATTATACATTTGATTTTATTGGTGACGTAGAAGGTGGGACGTCTGGAATTAGAATATATGGTTCTTCCATTTCTAATAATAATTTTGCGGTTACTAATGTTTCAGTAAAAAAATTAGCTACATATTTAGACCAAAGCATATATGTTACTGCTGCCGATGTTCAAACTATTGCACAAGCTACAGTTAGTTATTTAATAGAATTAAAATCTATGGCTTCACAAAATAGCATATATTTTATCCCTACTTCTATAACTGCAAATAACGGTCGTTATACAAAAATAAATTTTACAGTAGTAAGTAAAGATGGAATTACTGACCCAGCTGATGGAATAATATCTTTTTATGACTCTAATGGAGGAGAAGATACCTACCCAATGGGATTTTATGAATTTAAAATTTACGAACAGCCTATTTTACCCGTAAATTTAGACCCAACAAATGCCACGAAACTTTTAGAAAAAGGCACGGCGTTTGTTCAAAATATCAATGGTAATACCAGCGAAATAACATCCGCATTTAATGAATACGACCCTACGTTAACGCAATACGTTTACTCACAATGAAAAAACAAAACTTCTCAGTATTAAATTACGGAAATACAGAAATACCTTTATTTAAAGAAAAGCAAGGACAAAAATGGGTTGACTATGGCGTAGATAATCTTTATGGCGAATATTTACGAGATTTATTTTTAGCAAGTTCCACACATGGCGCAATTGTTAACGGGGTTTCGGATATGATTTATGGCGGTGGATTGGATGCGGTAGATAGGGAAGAAAACGACCAAAAAAAGGAACAGTGGTTAAGGCTTCAAGATTTGCTGAATAACAGCGACACCGACCTTTTACAAAAGATAGCATTCGATATTAAATTATATGGTATGACGTATTTAAACGTTATATGGAATAAATCAAGAACTCGGTTAGGAGCAATAAAGCATTTACCTGTTCACACGATTAGAAGCGGTGTAGCGGATTCTGAGGGGGTTGTGAGTGAGTTTTATTACAAATATGATTGGAGTGATAGGCGTTCAGAAGAAAAGGTCTTAAAAGCCTTTAAAATGGATGACAGAACCGAGGCTTCAACTTGTTTTCAGATAAAAAGGTATTCTGTTGCTCAACATTATTACGCCGTTCCTGATTACGTGGGGTCTACAAATTACATCGAGTTAGACCGTGAGGTATCCGTATTTCACTTAAATAACATCCGTCGGGGTTTCTTTCCTTCTATGTTATTATCGTTTAAAAATGGCGTTCCTACGCAAGAAGAACGCATACAAATAGAACGTAAAGTAATTGAGAAATTTACGGGTGCGGATAATTCAGGGCGTATTTTAATTACGTTTAACGATGGTGATGAAACGGCTCCTGAGTTTACTCCTATCGACACCAATGGAGCGGATACTATGTATGAGTATCTAAGTAAAACAGTAAGCGAAAAAATATTAACAGGGCATCGTGTGGTTTCGCCGTTAATGTTTGGGGTACGTTCTGAGGGTGGTGGGTTTGGAAATAACGCAGACGAGTTACGCGATTCTTACAGCCTATTCAATAACACAGTAATAGCACCTTTTCAAAATATTTTGTTAAAGGCTTTAGGTGATTTATTTGCTATAAACGACATTGAGTTAGATATTTTCTTTATTACGGCTAAACCAGCCGACTTTTTAGATTTGGATGTAATTGATACTTTAGACGAAGGCGAACAAGTAAAAGAGGGTGTAAATGCAGAAGAGTTTTCAAAAAAAAAACTTATCGAATGTGCGGATGCTCTTATTAAGTTAGGTGAAGATGAAAACGAACTACTTAAAGAATACGATATGATAGACGAACGCAAAGCCGATGAACATTCTGAACCAGTTATGGATGCTTTGTTTAAATTTGCGTCTGTAATTCCAAGCACGGGAAACGATGGTAAAGGGAAAAGCAAACAAGATAACGAACTTATAAAAATCCGTTATAGGTATGCACCCGACAGGAACACACACAAACCGCAAAGAGATTTTTGTTTTGATATGATTAAGGCGGGAAAAGTTTACACAAAAGAGAATATAATTAAAGGTTTTGGTGCTAACCCAGGTTTTGGAATTGACGGCGCACCGACATACGATATATGGTTTTACAAGGGCGGTCCTAACTGCTACCATTGGTGGGAAAGGGTAACGTACTTACAAAAGAACAACAAAAAAATAACAGTTACCGAAGCACGTAAATTAATTACTTCTTTACCCCCAAGCGAACGCGATGCGGTAAGGATACCAACCAACCCAAAAGAAGTGGCAAAGCGACCCATCGATATGCCTAATCACGGATACTATAACTAAAAAAAAATGAGCCAAGCTTTATTCGTTTCAGCAAATAGATTAAAAAGAGATACTGCCATAGGTGGTAGCGTCGATGACGATTTAATACGCCCGTATGTGTATATGGCACAACAAAGATGGATTTTACCCGTACTGGGAACAAAGTTATATGATAAACTTTGTGCCGAAGTCGATGCTGGTACTGTTTCAGGCGTGTATCAAACGCTATTAAACGACTATGTAATACCATCGACAGTTCAGTTTTCTTTTGTTCAGTTAGTGCCGTTTTTACGCCTTAGATTCGTAAATAACGCGGTAGTGGTTATGAACTCAGAACAAAGTCAAGCGGCAACCTATGAGGATTTAAAACCGCTAATGGACCAGGCGTTAGATATGGCAACATTTTATCGTGAAAGGTTAATAGATTACATAAACGACAATGAAGCAAGTTACCCCGAATACAACACTAACACGGGTTCGGATTTATCACCTACGACAAACAATTATACTCAGGGTTTAAATGTAGATTTTACTGTATCAGATTTAAGGTATCAATCCTTTTTAATGGGTGCAAATATTAAAAATATATGTTAAAGAAAAAGCGTTATTCTTCGAGTTTATTAAACGAAGAAAAACTTAAAAAGTTTATAGATGGCAAACAAGAAAATTACAGAATTAACAGCGTTAACCACAGCAGCATCAGACGATGTTCTTGCAATAGTGGATGTGTCGGGAACTGCCGAAACGAAAAAAATAACTGTAGCTAATTTAACGAGTGGCGCGGGAACTATTACAGTTAAAGTTTCTTTGAGTAATGCGGATGTATTAGCTATGAAATATAATGATACACCTATTACTTTAAAAGCTGCCGAAGCTTCTAAAATTATTATGCCTTTAACTGTTATTTGTGTAGGTACTCACGCGGGTTCTAATGAAAGTTCTTCGGATGACTTACGTATGGGGTGGGATGCAGCTACGTCTGCCACAACTAAAAGATGGGGAGAAGCAAGGGATTGGATGAATGGAGTAACATCGGGTGTTAATGCGACTGCTTTTGGTGGTGCTGGTTCTGTTGGTGCTAATCAAGTAATGCCGTTTTCTATTACTAACCAACCTTTTCAGATTTGGTGTTCAGATGTATTTAACGGGGGATGGACTATGGATGTATATTTTTCATATGTAATGTTAGATGCATAATGGAAAACGGAAAACTTTTAGGAATGAATTTTTTATGGACTGGTTGGGCGTATGGAATGATTAGTGAACATTTAACTTTAATTATTGGAATAATAGGCGGGTTAACTCTTATATGGTTAAATATTGAAGGTATAATTACGCACCGAAAAAATAGAAAATGAGAGAAATAAAAGAAGTAATTTTACATTGTACGGCTACACCTAAAGACCGAAAATTAACAGTTAAAGAAATTAGAAATTGGCACGTAAAAGAAAACGGGTGGGAAGATATTGGGTATCATTTTATTATCCATCAGGACGGAAAAATAGAACGTGCAAGACACATAGACAAAGTGGGTGCTCATACATGGGGAAACAATTATGGCAGCATCGGGGTAGCGTATTGCGGAGGGGTAATAAAAAAAACAAAGAAATCCTTAGATAAGGAAAAACCAAAATCTAAGACTATGTTAGTGTCAAAAGATACTATGACAAAAGAACAAGAAGATGCTTTTCGTAACTTCTTTGAAATGTTAGAGATAATTTTCGGAGAATTAAAGTTACGAGGACATAATGATTATAACAAAGCCAAAGATTGCCCTGGGTTTAATATGCGGGATAAATTTGGTAATTTAATGAATAGATAAATGGAATTTTTAGCAGAAAATTGGGTAGAATTAATACTCGCAGCAATTACGTTTTTGGGTACTTATACAGCTTTAACAGAAACAAAAGAAGATGATAGGATATTGGATATTATCAGACGAGTTTTTAATGCTGTTATATTGGGAAGGAATCGATGAAAGGGGTAATAGCTCATTTATCGAAGTTAGACCTGACGAGTATTTTTCGTGAAAAAGGTGAACTAAGAAAATGGAGTGCAAAACGAACCATTGGCGGTTTAATAGTTACCTACGCATTAACAGCAATGGATGGGGAAATAGAATGGAAAGGGGTGGTGTTGTGTGTTGTGGGTGTTGTTCCACTATGCTTATCTTTTTTTGAAAGACGTTCGACCCAGGCTTAAAGGGAACAAACTAACGGCGTTCCAGCACCTAACCAAAAAGGAGAGGCGCATACTTGTCGTCGGTGATTTGCATGAACCATTTTGCTTAGATAAATATTTACAATTTTGTATTGACACTTATGCTAAATGGAATTGTAACCACGTTATTTTTATCGGGGATATTATCGATAACCACTATTCCAGTTTTCACGAAGCCGACCCCAACGGAATGGGGGGTGGTGATGAATTAGATTTAGCCGTAAAACGTGTACAAAAATGGTACACAGCTTTTCCAAAGGCTGATGTATGCATAGGCAACCATGACCGCATTATAATGAGAAAAGCGTTTAGTTCAGCTATTCCAAAAGAGTGGTTGAAGTCATACAACGAGGTTTTAAAAACTGATTGGAATTGGGTCGAAAGGATAGTATATGACGATGTACAATATGTGCATGGTGAAGGTGGAACGGCACGAACCAAAGCTAAAAACGATATGCAATCTACAGTACAAGGACACATCCATACTCAGGCTTATAGTGAATGGATGGTAGGACGTAATTTAAGGGTGTTTGGGATGCAAGTGGGTTGTGGTATCGATTGGGAAAGTTATGCGGCTGCATACGCTAAAAACTACAAAAAACAAGCCATCGGATGCGGTGTTGTGTTGGGAGGACATACAGCCATAAATTGCCTTATGCCTTTGGGTAAACCTAAACCTAAAAAAGGAACTGTTTTATAATTGAAAACCCCCTACCATAATGACCGATGGTAAGGGGGCAATCAAACTACTAATAAAAAACACAGCGCAAAGATAGTAAATATATTTAGTATCTAAGATTAATTTTTAATCTTCTTCTATAGTTGTATATTTCTTCTATTAGACAAATATATTGTTGAGTGTTTGCACAATCGACAAGGGCGGTAGGTTGCTTCTTTAACTTCTGCAAAAGTTCGGTAAATTCAAAATTTTCATTTTTAAATAGTTTGAGCATAGCAAAAACAAAAGATGACCTTTTACTACCATCGTAATATTGTGCAAGAATATCGATTTTATCAGCAAGGTCACAAGCCTTTTTAAAATCTTTGATTACAAAAGTACCTCTATAAAATTCTTTAATTTGAGAAGTACAAGCATTACTTGAATTATCGCTTAGCATAGCCATACATAATCTATGCCCTAATTTATAACGAGTTTTAAAAAGTGCATAGTTTAAATAATGGGGATAGTTCAGGTTGCAATACGCTTCTAAATAATCGTCACTGTTCCAATTTTTAGCATTTTCGTTTAAGATGTGTACTTCATTTAATCCATATCCTTCACATATAATATAATTTAAAGGAAGATTCAACTCTTTAATTACCTCAAATCTATGCTGCCCGTCTATAATTTCATATTTTTCATTTATTGTTATTATAGTAAATAGATAATTATTACTTATTGATTCTTTTAACCTATTAATATGCATTAGGTTTTTATTTCTGTTTCCTTCTATAGATTTAAAAAGGAAATAGTCTTTAGTCGTGTGAACTTGGTGTGTGGTTTTTACCATTGGTTCTTTTTTAAAATAATTCATTTGTTTTGAAAATTTATTTTGTTATTAGTTGATACCTTAGTGCATCTTTTATTTCTTGTATTGAGTTTATCCTTTCGCTTAGTGATTTTATGTATTGATTTATTTCGTTTTCATCGTTGGAAATGTAATACCCTTTTGAGGTTGCTATTAATAATGGAATTAAATTATTTACTCTTATATGGTGGATTATTTTCCTAAGTCTGGCATCTGTTAATTTGTACCCCGCTTGTTTCATACTTTGACAAATATCTTTATTAGTGATGGCATTTAATTTGCCAAACTTTCTATTTAAACCTATACATAAAACGGGTAAAAGCGTTTCTAATTCATAGTGGTTTAATTCGTGTGTTTCTCTTTCAAAGTTGGTTATCATTCTGAAATGGTTTTAAAAGTTACTTTTTGCTTTTTTGTTTTGGGTAAGTTCTTACCTAAATATTGTGTAATATAAATTTCATTATCTACCTCAGACAATCGAGGGGAATAGTATTTTTTTGAATCTTCGCCACAAGACACTAAAAGCATACAATGAAAACGGCAATACTCGCCGCATTTAAAATGATTCCAATAGGTAATTTCTTCTATTGTATCGATATGTTCTTGGTTGGATTTATAATGGATAAATGAAGCAACACACGCCCAACCAACATAACCACCATTCACTTTAGCTGTAACTGTCTTATTATAGTACTTAGCGAGGTCATAAGGGGTGCATCTTGGGTATGTTAATATATCGCTATTGTAGGGATAATTTTCACCCGTTAACATTACTTCTCCATTGCCGTCTAATGTGTGACTCATTTTGTTCGTGCTTTAATTATTGATTGTTTAAACTCTGACCATATACGCATAAAATCAGATTCAAATTTTTCTGCTGGTGTTTGTACTTGCTTAGCAATATACTTCCTCCATTCGTCATAGTCTTTTATTGGTTTTTCGGGTAGAGTAGTTTTCATTCTTCTTCGTTTATAAATTCGCAATGCTCTAAACAATCGGGGCATATCCCCATTTCTGTTTCGGTAGTTTCTGCTCCGCAGCAATCAGAGTAAGGGTTCATTTTACGTAAATTTCTTCTTCTAATTCATATAATAATTCTTCGCCTTTAATATAAACAATCATATTAACTAAAGCTTCGGCATTAGTATAATTTCGCTTTTCTCCAAAATGGAATTCTTCATAATCGTGTACATACTCCATACCTTGAAATGCTGTTATGTTGTGCTTTAAAAGCCATTGTTCCGCTTGGTAATAACCAATTATGTAATAATCTTGGTTAAATAGTTCGTGGTGTAAATCTGATATTTCTGTTGGCAAATCTTTGTAATGCCTTAATTCTTTTAAAGTTGTTTCAATATATTCTAACAACTCACATTTTATAGATTGGTTCATTTTGTTGAATTTTCATTATGATGTGGCATCCCACAATCGTAAATTATTTCCCCTTTACAATCACGAGCGGTATAAAAAGCATCTAATTTTAATTCGGCTTCTCTTAGACGTTCTTGATAATACTTAACGTCAATTATTGCTTTTTCTATGATGTCGTCTAAATTCATTTTGTTTGATTGTTTAATTATGTGTCAAATATAAAACAAAGTTTATATTAAAACAAATAAATTTATATTTTTATTTAAAGTTTCTTTTTATTATCTTTGCATTATTATTAATCCTTAAAAAAATATTATGGGAAATCAAGTTAAAAAAGTAACCAGCATACAAGGTGCGGGTACGTATGAAAGTCAGCACGGCGTTCTATATTCTTTTGAATATACGTTTG
>Ga0209337_1001190_pt1 | contig 20128 bp, 18 predicted proteins | sample LinPmetageLP53_FD_184044 | JGI IMG/M metagenome (GOLD analysis project Ga0209337, IMG submission 184044) | Marine viral communities from the Pacific Ocean - LP-53 (SPAdes) (version 2) | ecosystem: Environmental > Aquatic > Marine > Oceanic | place: Pacific Ocean | collected 2010-02-08 | reverse complement strand
TAAGTCAGGCTTTAAGACCGGCGATAAGTCAGGCTTTAAGACCGGCGATAAGTCAGGCTTAAAGACCGGTTATTCTGGCAGTATATAGACAGTGTTAATGATGATAGTGTTCAAGCGAACAGTAGTTATGCTGTGAGTGTTTTAAAAGTTCTTTAAGTTTCTTTAAGTTTCTTTAAGTGCAAAAACGTAGATAAATAAAAAAAGACATAAACAAAACAAAGAAAAAGAAAACAGATTTTAAAAAGAGTCTTAAAGTTTACACAAGATTCTAGTTCTTGAGTGTTGCTCAATAAATCCGGTTGATAATGATAGTTTTTTTTGATCGGTGACAAATAAAACACAAATATGATTAATAGATAGCCGGCTAATTTAAATTAAGATGATAGTTTTCTAACAGGAAACCAACCCGATTGGGGTCTTCCAGCCCGGATGTACAACGTATTACCCTTTCACATTTTTTTACTAAAATAAATAAGTAACAAAACAACAGCAGAAACATTAACAGAAAACAAACACCACACAAAACATGTAGTTAAGTGTTCCTAAAGCTACTTAAAGTTAACTTAAAGCCCTCTATAGCTCTAGCTTTATCTCTTTTCTTATAGTTATACTTAAAGCTATTATTTATAGTTGTGTTTGTTTCTTATTTTATAGTCTTCTTATTGACCTATTCCATAGCCTCCCATAGTTACTTATAGTAGGGATTGTTTACCTTTCCCCTTCTTCCCCTTCTTCATATAGTCGAACAAATTATTTAGACTATTTTTTAAGTACTTTCTTTAATTCTTTTTTTATTGTTGGTAAAAGGAGGCTGTCAAAAGCTCTAACTAGTGCTTCTTCTTTGTTTTCGTCGTCTATGAGGTAGCTTAGTCCAGAGATAGCTAGACAAGCGTGAAAGGCTTCGTGAAGGATGGTGTCTAGTTTATCGTTTATTTTAAGGGAGCTTCGTATTGTGATGATTTTCTTATCGACGTCTAGGTTACCGAAGTCCTCCAGGTCTTTTTTATAAACGATTTTATACTTGTGGCCTCCTATGGTAATTTGTCGTGGATTATAAGATGTGTTCATCTGCCCAATTTTTAACGCCCAGCGCTAGAGCTTGGCTTAGGATATGTTCATTGTTTGCGAAGGTGGTCCAATCTGGCTCCCAACAAGATCCGAAGAACGGTTCTGCGATTACTGCTGGGCAGTGTGTTTTACGCAGGAAGGTGGCCCCTCGGTCGCCTGTGGTTTTCTTTTTGGTTCCTCTATTCTTTATGAGTGGAAAGTATTTATTACATCCTCTGAGTAGGTATTCTGCGAGGGTCATTCCGATCCTTGAAGTTTTCCAGTACAGCATTTCCATACCTTCGGCCTTTGCGTTACTTGAAGCATTAAAGTGCAGTTCGATAGCTATGGAGGCTTTATGTTCCTTTAAGTGTTTTACGAGCCAATCTACGGCTGACGTATAAGATCCGTAACTGCCTCCATATTTATCGACGACGAAGCTACTGATTCCGTATTCCTGGAGGTCTGATTTGAGGTGTTCTGCTACTTTTTTATTGTAGGTCCACTCGTTGATGCCTCCGGCGCTTACGGCTCCAGTGTCGCCTGACCTTGAGTGACCGACGCATATAGCGACGTTTAGTTCATCTCTTGGTATACTGTTGGTGGGAAAGGGTATTGCTGTGGGTTCCTCTTTCAGTCTTTCGAGTTCTGTAAGTGCCTCGATAGCTTTGCTGATGGATTCCTGAGCTTCAAACAGCCCTTCTTTTATTTTCTTCATTATATTTCCTCTACAAATCGTCGTTGTTTAAAATGCATACAAGACAGCCAAAAGCTGCTCTAAGCCCTTCTCGTGAATCCTAGATCCAGTTAGGGGTATTTCTGTGGTGTTGTTTGTTTCCGAAGTAGCTGTCTTCAATACTTTGTAGTTCTTCTTTTAAAAGATCTTCTTTTCGGTTTTTGATTTTCTTTTCGGCATCTTGCGCCATCTGTTCGGTCCAGTAGCTAACAGCCATTGCGAGTGCGTCAAGCCTATCGTCGTGCGTTATGGCTCCCCTGTCTCTTGTTATTCGCGACAGTTGGTAAATTAGTTGGTAGCGGAGTTGAGATTCAAGGGCATAATTTTGAGCAGTGCTAAAGTCATTCTTTATGACCTCTGGGGATATGACGAGTTTATGTTGACTCATCACTGGCTCCAAGGTGTCTATTATACGTTTTTCTTTTTGGATGCTGTGTCTTACTTCCTCAATGGAGCAGGGGTGTATTTTTGTTAAAAAGGGCTTAAAGAGTTCGCTAAACATTCCGTCACCAAAGTTGGACTCGACTATGATGTAGTTGACTTTGTGTTTCTGAGCTTTAATGGCTAATGTTTTTAACACGTCTTCACCGTAGCCTCCCTGCATTCCACCCGCGTCAGGCACATATAGATAACCGTTGAGCATCTTTACTACGGCCCAGGAAGTTTCATCACGCCCTCGTCCTGAAGGGTCAATAGACATAACAGATCCAGTAAACTCAACCATGTCTCCAACTTGCTTAAAGGGGCGGTAGAACCTGTCGCCTGTAAAGCCAACATTAGGTACTTCGCTAGTCCACGCCAGTTCGGGAGATTGCGCCCAGACTACTTTCTCTGGAGCGACCTCTTCGTCTATGTCCATAACAACTAAGTCATTTACCTTTAGAGGGTAGCGGTCTATATCAGACAGGCGGCTATCCAGCATGAACTGCATAGCAAACCCGGCCTTACCATAACTGACTTCTCTTTCAGCTAAGTCTATTTCGCTAAATCGAGTTGGCTCTGTTGACTTGTTTGTTTGTTTTTTATCTTCGGCAACGCAGAGCTTACTTACACTCCCGTAGTATGTCTTTTCGTTCTTCTGGGGCGTGATGTATTTACAGGTCCACACTCGCGATGTATAATCACGTTCGATTAGTTTATTATACAATGAGTCTTCGCATTGTGGCGTCCCTAGAAAGATAATTTTAGATTCCTTATCAGGTTTAAGAATGGACTCGAATTCCTTGACCTGCTCTCCAAGCTTATCTCTCATGCCCTGCGTCGCCGAATTGTTTGGAACCTCGCAGTCATCGCTAACAACAATGTCAGCACGGCTGCCTGTTAGCTGTGAGGTTATACCCAAAGATTTAACGCTGGGGGCATGTGCGGCTGGCGCGGGGCCAACGTCAAAACTTATCTTTGAAAATCTTTGTTTGTCCGTGGGGATCAAGTGAGCCAATAGAGGCATCTCATGAATTAATCTTAACGTAAAGGTGGAGAAGTCGTCAGCTCTGGTTTTACTTGCTGAACAAACTAAGATGTTCTTTGAGGGATCTAGGAGGAGCTGATGAACTACATAAGCAGAACAGATCCAGGATTTGCCCACGCCTCGAAAGCCTTGAATTACAGCACGTTTAGGTCCGTTCTGCATCCAGTCGGCGATCTCGTACTGAATAGGAGTAGGATCAGGTAAATTTAATTGTTTCCAAACTAGATATAAAAAGTTCCTGAAATCCTTTAATTCTTCTGGAATTTCCATTTATTTCTTTTAGTTGTTTCGAGATCTGTTTCTGGCTTTGCTTTGTATTCTCAAGTTTTTTCTACTGTTGTTGAGAGGGTTGCGGTCTTTGTGGTCGATGTCTTTACCTTTAAGAGCTGCTTTACCTTTTGATTTAACAACAAGTCTTCTTGCTTTATTTCTTCCAGCTCTTCGTTTCTTTTGAGTTTCGGAGCCGTGATAAGTTTTATATTCTTTTTTGTAGTTTCTCATCAATTAGAAGCGTGTTTTACTACTCTGTCTATTCCTTCTTCCTCTTTAAACGGGAGAACACTTACAAGGTCTTGTATCTTAGTGTCTTGTTTAAGTCCTGAATGAACTCCGTTATCTTTAAGATACTGCCTAGCAGCGTTTAGTAAAGATGGTTCTGCATCGCCTATTTTTATCCTGGCTATGAACTCATCTGTCAGAAGATCCTGTAAAGTATACATTCTCCCCATGTTTTCTTTTTCGTTGTTGCTCATATAGTTATTTATCCTTTTTACGTATTTCCTTAATTATCTTTAAGCTCATATAAATTAGCGTCGCCAAGCCTACAAGCACTGCAAGAATCTCGTTTACATCATTCAAAGTAATGTTCGCAAGTAGACCTAAAACACCAACAGTTGGCGTTGTGAATTGATTGTTCATTTCTGGTTGCTTTTATGCTAGTTGAAAGATTCCTAAAGCTGCTCTTTGAGCGACTATTCGTAGAGTTCCAGCTCCAGAATTAGCTTTTACTTTTAATTTAATAGGATCACTGGCTGTCAAATATTCAATAACAAAGGTACTTACTGACGCTTTAGTCATGTTTGAGTTGGCGTCACCATCTGGTTCGTGTGTTTCAGAGAAACTTTGAGTTGTTCCCTCCATAGGACTTCCACTTTTTGCTATTGTTATTTCAACGTGTGACAAATCATTAGGATCGGTACATTCTATTTCCGCTTGCCCTTGAATAAAATAATACCCAGTTACAGGCGGTGTAAATGTATTGTTTGCAAAGGCGTTTTTATTATCTCTTTGCTCATCATTTAAAACAACATCCGTAAGTGTATTAGCTGTTAAAGTCTGTGGCGCAGTATTAGTTACATACACTTTTGCATAGTTTGCAGTAGGGATACTTACAGTTCCACTAGCCGTCAGATTAGCTACAACTGTTGCTCCAGTAGCAGAGAGGTTGTCTACACTTGTAGTCCCTTGGAAAGTTAGGTTGTTAGTATTGACGATTCCAACGGCTGCTGCGTCTTCTTGAACTTCTTGAGCAACAAACAGCCCTTGCTTGTAGGCAGTATCTAAATCATTCTCGGTCAGTCGCGCGCCGTCAACAAAGTCTACAAGGGCGTCTGAAGATGTCTGTCGATACACTCTTATCTTTGTATATTGTTCAGCGTTTGAAGCCGTTAGTGTAATCTTTTTGTTAGCCGTAGTATCAGATGATCCTTGGTTTGCAATAGAGACAACAGCCCAAGCGTTCATTACAAAACCTTTGCATTTAATGTCATTTACATTAAGCACTTCAATGTTTTCATAACTAAATTGGTTTTGACCTCTTTGATTTGAGCCTGTTCCTAATTCTGAGTATTCAATGTATGTCTTTGCCATAATAATAATTATTCTCTGTGGTGTTTAATTTTTATTTTATAATTTGTTTTTAAGGTAGTCTCTTTTAGTTTTCATAGCCTCTATATACTTTCCCTTTAGTTCAGGAGTTTCTTTAATTAACTCAAAGCGAGCTTTAGAGCTGTATCTATTAATAATGTCTGTAATAGCTTTGATCTTGGGAGACTTTATTGCGGTGCTGTCGTAGTAGTCTCCTTCAGCTAGTTTTTGATAACCTTCTTTTCCTATTAGATCTTTAAGTCTTTGCCTTAGATTTTTATTACCTATTTTAACTGTGCCTCTTAGCTCCATCCATCGGTCGTAAGTATCGTACTTACCTTTCGTAGAAGCTATCTTTGTGAGATCAATGTTTGGAATGTTAAACAGTTTCTTCGACGGCATTTTAAACCCGTGACTCAGCCGCGCTAATTCATTGTCTACAGCATTGTTTTTAACTTTAGAAATATAAAGAGGATTTAAAGTTGACCCGAAGATTCCTCCAGGGTTATCCCTTGTGATGACGTCGCCTAGAACAGTTCTTTTAGGTGCAACGTCTTTTGATTTTATTGGAACCCTTCTAAGAGTTGCGTCGGCTACTGTCCTTGCTTCTCTAACTATTATTTCTGAGTCTGTGTTTTGAAGTTGGTTTGCTATGTTAGGAACAAATCCAGCAGCAACATCCTTGAATAACTTTGGCCCGTAGTACTCAGGTTCTCTAAGCACGTTGAACATGTTGTTTACTCCTTTAAGGAATGTTTTATCAGTAAGGTTGACTGCATAAATCATTGCCATGTTTGCAAAGTTTATAGCTGCGTTTTCGTCGTTGTCGTCAGCAATCTCAAATTTCTGATAATCTCTAAAGTCAGCAGCCATAGTTAGCATTGTTGCCAGTGGGTCAAGTCTTTGATAACTGACGTATTGTTCCCCTCCCGGAAACCATTCAGGAGTTTTGAATGAGTAAGGTTGCCATCCAGCTTTTCTAAGGGTGTCTCTTTCTTGTCTGCTTTGAGGACCGCCTCCTGTGATAAATTCTGCGTTGCTATTTACATACGCAAGAGTAAACGTAGTTGTAAGAACGCTTGTTGCTAGTTTTCCTTTTAACTCTGCTTTTTCTTGTGTAGTTCCCTCGTCCATTATTTTTCTATAGCGCTCTCTATGTTTTTTAAGACCGTACATAGCTAGACCTACAGGAGTTCTCTCCAATCCAAAGTTAACAATGTTCAAAGGTGTTTTAAGAAACGGAACGATAAACCGAAGAGCTGGGTGTGCTTTAAGTACACTCGATCCTAAGTTACCCATAGATTCCAAAGCTGGAACCTGGAGTTCGTTGTAGTTAGATGTAAAAGTTGATTTCCTAGTGTAACGTGCGGCTCTTTCGGCCATCGCTGATCGAGTTTCATCAAACTTTTGATCGAGTATTTTTTCCATCGCTTCTTCGCGACCTTCACCGTACTTTAAGCCTTGAGCGTCGAGTACTCTATTGGCCTCTAAAATTCTTCCCATTTCGCTGTAATAAGTGCCAGCTTTGTTCATGGTTTTGCCCATTTCTTTTTCCACATAAGCGGCAATAGCTTTTCCATTCTTTGCTATTTGAGGGTTACTCATTGCTTCCATAGCAAACTCAGTTCTTAGGTATTGGCGCATAGCCATGTTCTTAAAGAACTCATCACCTCCAACAAGGAACCTTGAAGGAACTCGTGCTGTGCCTCCGAAAAAGTTTACAGCTGCTCCAAGTGTTGTCTCGTTTGATAATCTAATATTACCGGGAAGCGGTATGTTTTCTGCTCTTATGCTTCTCTCTTTAAGTCCGCTGTCTGACTCGTCAAATTGTCTGCTTCCGCGCATCAGCCTGGACTCGTCAGTTTTAAAGGCTATACCAGCGGCTTTAAGAGCTTCAAAGAAAGTTTCAGAGCTGTAAGCAAACTGTAAAGTAGCTTTAGCTAGCTCTTTGTCTCCGTTAAGTAAAGCTCCTATGCTTCTTTCGCCTACCATCAGAGTGTTAGTTAACATGTTACCCATGACGTTCACTATTTGAGTAGTAGGTCCAGAAAGGATACTGTTGATCCAGAACTCAGTTGTCATGTCTAGCATTTTCCTTCCGGCAGTCTTTCTAGATATCCTCTTGAGGCTAGTAATTTTCTCAACGTCGTTAAGTGTACTTGCGTTCACTAGTTGGCTTACAAGTTTCTTTATGTCTTTCTGACCTAGTCTTTCTTGCAGGAACGCAGTGTATTCCTTTACATCTGATCCAGGTTTTGGAGACTTTACTTGTTTAAATCTTTTGTTTTCAAAGGCGCCTGTTACACCTCTTTTGAGAACCTTGCGATAAAACAATCCAGCGGAGTCTCTGCCAGCTCTAATAGAGTTTACTCGCGCTGCTTCATCAAAAGCGGCAAGTGCGTCGGCAACTTGAATTGTTGCTTCGTTGCTATAAATATCGCCGTCCCATTTCTTAGCTACGTTAACAACATTTTCTGCTGACTTACGCATTATTAAGTAGGCTGAAGCGTTTTCTGCAAGCCACCTCCTGTGTGTCTCTACGTCTTCTCCTGCTCTTATTTTCTCTAAAGACACTTTAACATTGCCTGATTTCTCTGCGGCTTCTTTTGTTATCCCGTCTAAGTAGGACGCGTCTAACTTGTCATGAAAATTTTTATCTTTTAATAACACTTCGCTTCCAGCAGCCATCGCTCCTAAAGAGTCCGCTGAAGAAGCTAGGTCTTCTACTTGGTCTTCTATAGATTTAATAAGAACTTCAAAAGAAGATTCAACAGCTTGATCGCCGCCTCTTCTACTTGGAGTAGACAGTTGAGGAGATCCGTCTTCAGTTTCTTTTATGTTAAACTCAAGTTGATCTGATCTTTGTTCGTTAAAATCTTTTTGGTTTTGAGCTATCCGTTGTTCAAGCTTTTCTGTTGCGTTTTTATTTAAAGTAGCCTGATCGACTTCGTCCGTTCTAGTTTTAAAAGGACTGTCAACAAGTAGCTCTGGTTCTGCGCCTTCTCCTGTAGGTTTTTCAGTTGGATCAAAATCAAACAACCTCTGACCTTCATCGTCTTGTTTTAAATCTTCCCAAGCGGCCTTTCCAGCTTCCTCTGGGTCTTTGCCTTTTGCTTTTTCTTGTTTGTATTTTCTAAGGCTCTTTATGCTCTTTACCATTCCATAAAGAGTTCCTCCAACAACGCCTTCAAGAACCAAGCCTTCAATAACATTTTTAAGTCTGCCTTCAATTTCAGTGTCGTCTTCGTTACCTGTGTAACTTAAATAAGAAGCAAAGTTTCCTAACAAGCTTTCGTTACCTTGAAAGAGATCTGAAAGTCTTTCCTCTTGTCCTTCAAAGGCTGTGAAGTCAGTTATAGCTCCAGCTACCATAGGCTTTACAACGTATTTACCAGCTTTAGATAATTTTGAAGTAGGTCCGGCTAATCGAGCAGCTTGTGTTGCTTTTGCTATTCCGGGCAATCTTCCGGCCCAACCAGCAGCTCCTAAACCAAACCCCAAGAAACCAGACAAGAACTGTGTTGCTCCTGAAACTAAACCTCCAGGAATTGTTTTAGACTCTCCAAGTCCGTAAGGTAAAATACTGTTTAACTCAAACTCATCGTCATACCAATCACCTAAGAAAGGAGTTACGGTGTCCGCTAAATCAATAACACTGTCGGCCATGTCTAATATACCTCTTACAGGGGCAACGGCGGTATCAACAAACACATTTTCAGTCCAACCCGGTGCGTCTTCCTGTTCCGGTTCGCGCATTAAGTCTGCTTCAAAAGAAGACTCTTGTAGTTGAGCTGAAGATGTAAAAGGAGTTTCGGCGGCTTCTTTAGCCCTGCTTACAGTTCCTTTAGCTCCCTCTCTAAATAATTGTGATAAAGACATATAAATTAGTTATTATTATTTTGTTGTTGTTGTCTTGGCCTAGCTATAGTGCCTTGTTTAAATATTAAATCTTGCGCGTCTATAAATTCATCTGCCGTAAGCTTTGCTCCGCTCGCGTTTACAAGGTTATTCATATCTATGATCGTTTGAACTTTTTGAATAACTCTATTTATGTTTCTATTTTGAACTGAATCATAAGTTAGTATTGGCATTTCTTGCCAACCAAAACCAACCTTTCCATCTTCTCTTGCCACATCTTGGGATCTTAAAGCATTTTCAAGGTCGAAATCTTTTCCTCCTATTTTTATATATCCCTGCGCTGCGTCGTCTTCAAGTACTCCAGAGTATCTTAATAAATCACGCATTCTTCTATTAAGCTTTAATCTTTGACCTCCAGTTACTTTAGGAGAAAAATGCTTCGAACCTCCAGGGTTATAAGGAAGAAAGACACTGGGATGCAGAGCATCTAAAATAGATTTTATCTCGTCTGACTCTTTAACCATTTCTTTTAGAAAGCCGAAAACAGTGTCTACGTCTTCTTCTTTACCTTCAAAAAGACCAGCGTCTCTGGAATTTAAATACTTTGTTTTTAGTTGTTGTATGTCCTCTATTTCGTAGTTTGCGTTGACTTCTATAAAACCAAATAACTTTCCGCTATCAAAATCAAAGAGGCTGTCGTCTTTTGTTATTATTAAGTTTCCGTCTTTATCTACTCCAAAAGTATTTGGGGTAGCTTTAGCTGTTTCCTGTAAAACTTCTGTTTTGATTTCTTGATCAGTCATTCCTTTTAGCTGACTGTCTTTTTGACTCTTGTAAACTTCGTCTATTTGCTTTCTAGTTGACTTGAAGCCTGAGTTAAGACTGCGATTAGAACTCTCATTAATTTGATTTAAGTCGAACTCTTCTTTTAAAAATTCTAAAGCTGCCGGAAGTTTGGCTTTAGCTAACTCTGTCGCGGCTGATTGAATAAACTTGTTTCTATCTTTGCGCGAAGGAGCTGGGGTAGTTCTAACATATTCATCGACGTCGCCGAACAGCTCGTTAGTTATTTCTTCTTGTATAGGTATAAGAGCGTTTTGAGTAGCAATTTGTATTTCTTTGGTAAACCCTCTTACTTGATCAAATTTAGTAATCTCTTCGGCGTCGTAAATAGAAGGGTCATTTAAATACGCTTCTTTAGGATAGAGCTGAGATAAAATATCGATTACGTTAAATTCACGCTTAATGAAATTAGCTGCGTCAGCTTCTCGCGAGAACGTCTGTACTTTATCGCTTACTTTAGTTTCGTATTCAGAAACAAAATCTTCTACTCCATCTCTAAAAGCTATCTGCGTCTCAGGCGTTCCCCCATACGGCCTTCCTTTTTCAGTCAAGTTGTGAACTTTAGTTAACTCTTGCGTGAAAGAATTTAAACTGTCAAAAGTTTGTCCGTTAAACTCGATTATTTCACCGGGGTTGTTTGCAAGTATTTCAAGGTTTCTTCTTATGCCGTCTTTAAGCATTAAATCTTTAACGATGTCTGCTGGTAGGTTTTCGTTATCTCTTTCAAACTTAGCTTCTGCGGCATCAACTGTTTTATAACCAGCCGCTAAAGCTGCTTGTCCTGCTTGGCTTTTAAATCTAAGTTTTTTCCTGGCTTCGTCTAAAAACAACTTTGCTTTATCAAACCTTTCAGGCATGTCAGAGTCCGGGAGGTTAACGAAAGGGGCTACGGCTCCTACAATTGAGTCTTGAATAGCTTTTGTTTTTGCTGCTGGACTCATGTTTAGCGCTCCAGCTCTAGCTTCAAAATTATTAACAATTGAATCTATCCTGTCTTCAAAAAAGGCGCCAAAGTTTGTAGGTTCGTCAGAGCCTTCTAAACCTTCTGTAAGAGGCTCGTCGCCAGCTTGAGTAGCATTGAGCGCGTTATACATGTCGTTGCTAAGTATCTCTATCTCTCTTGTATTAGCCCAGGCGCTTTGTTTCTTTACATACTTATCACGTTCTTGAACAGAGAATTTAGTTTTAACTGGCTCAAAGGCGGCGTTGTGAACTTGCATCTGAAATGGGTTGTCTCCGATGTAGCCTAAAGCTTTGTCCTCAATCTCTTTAACTTTGCTAGCAATAAAATCATCGTATTCGTCTACGCCTTTTGCGTCGAACTCATCTGCGTTTATGTTAGCCAGCTCATTACTGAGACCGTTAAACATAGGAATAACTTTAGTCTCAAGATAACGCGAATAGAGTTGCTGAGAGTATCCTTTTTGAAAACCGATACGTTCAGTTAAAGGAATCTTGTCTTGTTCTTGCTGCTTCTCAATTGCTGCAATTACGTCGTCGGTAGACATAACAGCTGCTGTATCCTGGCCTCTTTTTAGCTGTATGTTGCTGTACTGTCCTAAAATATTACTAAACTGCGAAAGTCCGCGAGACAGTTGCAACATAGAGTTGTCTTGAGGAACTTTAGGCATGTAGACAGGTGTCTGTCCGGCGCCTTGAATTGTCTCACTGAGTCTAACAGCTCCGAAAGGAACGTCTGTTTGTTTTCTAGGTTTTGCCATATTTATGAATCTTTATTTGGCTTGGGTACTCCAAGTCCTGCGTTGTATAATGATGTGTAAGTGCTTAGTCCTGATTGAAGACCGCCTAAAGCAGACCCAAGATAATTAGGTTGTTCTATAGGTTGATTAATCCTCAACATGTTTCTATTAAATCCTATTCCTGACTCCTTTAGCTGTAGCTCTCTGTTTACTGTAGTCAACTCAGCTTGCTTTTGTTCTGAAAATGTATAGTCAGCTTCTTTACGCGTGAGGTCGCTCAACAAAGCTTCAACACTTAGCCCGCTAATTCCTGCTTCTCCTGCTGAAACTCTTGCAGTTGCTTTAGCTTCCATCGCTCCCTTTGCTGCTTCTTGAAGACGCTGAGATCGCGTTATCATTTCTTGTTGCTCCTGCATTCGCATTGCTGAGACTTCCGCTGCATACCTTTGCCTCTCTTGAGCTGAGGCTAATCTTTGAGATTGCTCTTGAGCGTCTGCTTGGTAGCGCTGTCCTTGTATTGAAGAAATGGCGCTTCCTGCTCCAATGATTGTTGATGCTATTGCTACACTACACATAATAGTCGTCGATGATTTCGTGATTGATTAAAATAAATTTGTAAAAGGGTTCGCCTTTGATTGTAAGTTCGTGGGTAAAGTTTGCGCCGAGCCATTCTAGCCAGCGTACAGCAGGTCTGTTATAACGATGTACAACATTCATTGCTGTTCCTCCTGTAATTTTAAGAAGCTCGTGTATCCAGGTCTTTGAGTGTTTGACAAGATCCCTTCGAGCTACCTTTGGAAACTCTTTTGTTCCAAGCATCCAAACGTAAGGTGTTTGTTGATCTGCTGATTCTCCTACGCCAAACATGGCAAGAGGTTTGTTTGTTTTATCAACAATAGTCATAGTAGCCATGTCGTAATCAAAGGCGGACAGAAGAGCTTCTTTTGGTTTTGTTCCAAAAGACATACACTCCACAACATCCATTTCTCTAAGTTTATCAGCTAAGTACTCAGCGTGATCGGGATGTCCGTCGATGACGTCTACTTTATCATATCTAACTATTATTCGATCAAACACGTTGCGACCTGGAGTGAATAAAAGATTCAAATTCAGCTGACTGAAAGTTACCCGGCAGCGCTGTTTCGTTTATTATTTTGATTGTAGTGTCCTTAGCTGAAGACATAATTGGAAAGGAGAAGAAACCTGATTCAATAGGCAGCGTCCCTATTGTTGTAGAGCCAACGATATTACTTGTGAATGTGTTTATGTAAACTTTGCGTGCTTTAGGCTGTACTTCTACTTTAAAACTTGCGGTATCGTCAAAGAATATCGTACCTCCTTTAAGGAAGTGTCTTTGGTATCCTGAAGGACTTCTGTTTTTGTTAGCTCTTTGTCTAAACATTTGTTCGCTAAAAGTGTAGCTCATGGTGTACTTGAGGCCAACCCAAACTGGAATTGTGTCATGTGAAGTATTTACTGTTACTACAGCACCACTGACTGTACTTGGAATAAACGCTCCTGCCTTCGTACTCCCAGACTCTCTTGTGTAAACTTGTACTGTGTCGGTAGATTCTGGTGTGTACGGAAGGTTAGCAACGCTGTCAACTACAACTACTCCAGAGGAATTAACAACACCCTCAACTCTCATGTCGAGGTAAGTGTTAAAGGAAGCGCCAGTGTCGAGAAGCTTTTCTTCCATCGGCATCTTTATTAGTACTGTCTTGGTATCTTTTACAGCTACAATATATAGATCGCTGTTAACAAATTCAAAACCTGCGATGGTAAATGCAAAAGTAAACTTAGACCAACTTGCTAATACTTTTTTGCTTCCCTCCCAATAATATTTATAGACGTACATGCTTTTGGTGTCGTCAGCACTTACAACACAAATACAATTTTCTGTTGTAGATCCTGCCATGTCAATAACGTTGGCCGGAATGTATTGAGGTACATGAGATGTAATTTCAACGGAGTCGTAAGTGTCCGTGTTGGCGTTTACAGTAAACTCTCGGACTCCAGTAAAGCTTCCACGGGTAAAAGGAAAGTAAACGTAACTGCCAAGCTCAAGAGGCGTAGTGCTTGTGTCAGTCTCATAGTTCGTTATAGGCGTAATTGAAACTGTTTTAGGCGTTAATATATCTCCACCGCGTAATACAAACTGCCCACGCTCTCCAAAGAGTATAAGGTTCTCTTGGAATCCTACTGCTGACTTTAGCTTTGTAACCTTTGTGCTAGCTACGTTTACATCAATAGGAGCTGAGTCCAGAAGGGTTCTTACAGTTGTCCTGAAGAAGTTAAAGTATTCTCCTGCTTCGGATAGAATTACACTACCTTCTGAAAGGAAGCCTAATCGGTTCTTGTAGAAGAATATGTTTGAAATTGTTTTGGTTGTAAAGGTAGGGAAGGGGTTTGTGTCACTGTCTCCAGCTTGTAACGTTGTCCAAGTACACGCCCCAAATGAGAAAGTGTTTGGAAGGGTGTTAACAAGTTTGTAAGGAAGTGATTCAGCTTTTAAAGTGTTTTCTTCTCCAAAGCCTACGTCTTCAACCCATCCTCCATCGCTGAAGTCTGCGTCTCCATCATTAGTCTCAAACTTTACATAATAATCATCTTCATTATCCTCTACGCTTCCTCTTACCTTTACTTTGAAATTGTTTGGGGCAGACTTAGGTAGATCAGATATTGAGTCTACTTCTTTGTATACAACTCCCAGTGCTGTTCCTGACTTACTGTCAGATACTTTTATTTTAAACTCTCTGCCATCTGTTCTGGAGATGACAAAAGCAGGGTATCCGTAGTTAGCACCTGCCACTTCATCATCTCCAAAAGTTTGAGAACCTTCAATCTCAACAACCTGTCCAGCAGTTGCGTTAGCAGTTGTACTGACATCAGTAATACTAAATCCATTGTTAAAAGGTGCGTTGCTTGGGCTAGGATCGTGTTGTTGTACCGCTGTTACTAACTTGCTTTTTAAAACTGAGGCAATCCTTCCTGCTCTTGCGTTAAGAGATATTCCAGTGTTTTCTGGTTTTCCTGATATGTAGGTAGCTTTAGATGTTCGTGCTATGCCATTAACGTCATTAAAATCTATATCGATTGTGTAGTCAGTCTGGTAGTGACCCTGCTTTACAAAGACTATTGCTTGGTTGTTATGTACAGCACCAGCTGCAGAAAACACCCCAGACTTTAAAGTGACAGGAGTACTAGCTCCGTTATCAGCTTTAGCTACGTTTTTACTCGTGTTAAGAATAAAAGTATTGTCGTTTACTGTGAGTGCTTTAAATATGTCCGTTGGCTTCGTAGTGTCAGTTATCTTTAAATAAGAGTTAGAACTTAAATTTAAATCAATAGAAGTCGCACCACTTGAAGCATCTAATACTACAGCTGCCCCTGTAAGTATGTTGTAAACTTTTAAAGTGTTGTTGTTTATTATAAGAACATACTTCTCTGTTTTATCTCTGTTAATGAAGTGAACAAAAGCTCCATCAGCAAGTGCTGTAGTTGCTATTTGTTTTATAAATCTTGAGTTGGGTCTTTTCTTCAAGCCGTCTGCCACCGAAGACAAAGCGTTTATCTGCTCCTCACACTGTCCATCAAAACGAAGCGTGTCAGGTTGCTGACTTACTCCTTGGACAAGGTTGGGAAGTGAAGTATTTATTAAAGCCATTAGTATAAATTGTAATTTCTGTTAATACCCACTCTTACAGCAGTGTCGTAGTTATCGAAAATAGTTCTGTCAGCGTTAGCGCCGTCAGACCTCTCCAGGTTTGCTTTCGCAGCAAACTCATCGCGTATGATAAGTGCTTCGAGATCTCTGGACCCTACAAGTCTAGATTGTAAAGACCGAGCCGCTCTAAGTGTTATATACCTGCGAGCTTGTTCTGGAAGTTTATCGAAGTCTAAAAATCTTACTACAGTTACTTCAACAGAACTTGTAAAAACCTCAGTGTTGTCTGTTCTGTTAAATAAAGTCCCACCTCGCTGCACTAAGTCAATATCGTCAGTCCCTTCGTGGTCCACTTGTAAAATGTCTGCATCAAGATAAATTTTACCGTCGCCAGGGCTTCCAGTAAATGTTCTTTTTTTCTCGGTGTTGAAATGCCAGCCTTCGCTTTGTACTTCCCTGGAAGTTTCCGAAAGGACAGTTACAGCGATTGCAGCTGACACGGGAAGTTCAGTTGTGTTTGATATGCTTGATACAGGGCTTTCACCTATGTATCCCAACATAACATTAATACATTCTAGTTCTGTGCTTAGTGTTGGCATAAATTAGTTATAAAAATAATTGAAATTAAAAAAAAGAAAGGGCAGGAGCCTTTCGACTCCCACCCTAACTTTGTGTTTAGCAACTATAAAGATTAGTCACCGTGTATTTCTACGGCGCATTCCGGCCTTAAGACCCCGTGCCCTAACGCATATTTTGCTAGGAACAAAGTGCCTTGGTGGGCAACGCTATAATCAGACTGTGTTGTTAAGTCCAAAAGGCGGACTGTTCCAACAGCTGCTGGGTGGCCGCCGATTATAACAGCCTTTGAAACGTCACCGTTGTATCCCGCACCAGAGCCAGCGAACGGGTCGTTCTTAACAGCGGTGCTTCCGTCGCCTGTAGTGGTACTTGATAAGTTACCTAAAGCAGTAACATCAGCAATGTGTTGAGATTTAATCAACTTAATACCGGCTACCATAGGCACTATACCTTTACTTACTGAACCAACACCGTCATTGTCGCGGTTGATTGCAACATTGTCAGCTGTTAGTAGCTTGTAGTATAGTGAAGGTGGCAGAACTGCGAAACGCTGTCCGTCGTTTGGAACGTCGTTTTCGTCAAGCTTTTGAGCCATCTCAAAGAAGGCCGCAATAAGCTCTGTAACAGTGTATACATTATCACCGCCAGTAGCGTTGATTCTGATACCACCTTGGCCCCCGTGCAGGTTAGCTCCAGATCTAGCAGCAGCTATCCAAGTCTTCATGACCGCGAGGTCAAAGCGCTTGGCAAGTGCCTTTCCGATCTCTTTCGCGTAGGTGCTTCGCATCGAATAATGAGATTTTAGTTCGTCAAATTCAGCGATGAATGTTGAACTAATCAACACATCATCAATGCTAATGACTTTCTCATTGTGCTTAATATTACTTAAATAACCGTTAGCTGATTCAAGTATATTTTTACCCGGCGTGTAGTAATTTGCCTCGGCAACGCCACTTACAGGAAATTGCGCACTCTTTCCAGAACTTATCGTTCTGATTGTATGCAAGTCCTTCATCACGTTTGCCTCATCAAATGTTGTTAGGATTTCGTTACTGAATACTTTAAGAAATAAAGCATCAGCATCGCCTACAGTGCCGTTTGAGGTATTGGACGACGCTCCTATCCTTGATGGGTTTGTATCTCCATTAGCCATAATTTAATATGTCCTTTCTATTTTATTTATTGTTTGTTGTTTGTTGTTGTTTTGGGTTTAACAACTCACTTAATGAATAAAACAAAAAGACCTATGAATGTTTACTTCGCTTAGTTGTCCCTCGCAAGGGGCTAAACATAAAACAAACTTTCGGTTGTTTTTGTTGTGTGTTCTTTTGTGTGTGTTGAAATCTTTAAAATTATCTGCGATGTTCCAGTTCATTCGTGTACATCAGAATCTCTGCTATGATCTCCTTTTGAGGATCGGTGAATGAATGGACTTTGAGTTTCGAGATAAAATGGGGAATCTTGCTCTTCGGTGGGCCTATTGTCTTGCAACCACTCGTCAATAAGATCAATGTTGCGCTCACGATTGCGACTATAAGCTTCTTTTTCATAAGCTTCGACTATTTTAAAAAAGTACTCGCAAATCTTTGGGAAATTGAGAAGAAGACTTACGAGTACTTTAACCCCCATAATTATTCTTTTGGTTTTGCTTTACCGACGTTTATAGCCAACCAGTTAACAAGTTTAAGAATTATTGCTGTTATCTTATTATCTGCTTTGTTTGGTGTCAGAGCTGAAACAAGACTAGCCGCTGTAACAACAGCAGTAGTAAGTGTAATAAGCTGTTCTTTGTTTTCAATAATGTACGTTATCATAAATTTTATTATACCCTTGTTGAGACTGCCAGCCGTCTTTCAATTTCTTCACGGTAAGCAGGATCATTTTCATATCGTTTGTCTTTCATTGCTTCGACTACTTGAGCGTTACTGTTGAAAGGTTGAATGGCAGCGCCTGAAGTTTGACCTTGTTTTATGTTAAGCGAAGCGTTTCCTGATTCAGCTGCGTAACGAGCATACAACCCTTTAACTGCTAACTTTGCAGCTTCAGGTGAAGACTCAGTAACTAGCTTATCAAAAGTGTCTATCTCATCCGCAGGTAAAGCTTCTGAAGCCCATTGCGCCATAGCGTCATAGTTTTCTTGACCGCCAACGCTGTTAGTTATCTGAGCAGCTTCGCTTTCCATAGAAGCCTCACGTCCTTTAACATAATCTTCAACAAACTCTCTGGGAATTCCACTGGCCTCTAGAGCTTTATAGTTGTCTTCAGATAGCCCTCCGTTCTCATAAAAAGAATTACTGGCTTCTTGTATAGCTGTAGAAACATTTGAATCCTTAGTTGAGTTTTCTTCAGCTGCTGGTTCTTCTTTTGTTTCGCCTAGTTTTTTCTCTAAATTTTCATAAGCTGCTGCAAGATCTTCTTGGCTTTTAAATTTACCTAAAATAAGGTTTTCATCTTCAGCCTTGGTCTGTTCATCTTCAGCCTTGGTCTGTTCATCTTCAGCAGCTTGAGTATTCTCTTGTCCAGAAGGGTTTTGCTGTGTTTGTTGTTGAGCTGCTTCTTGTTGAGCTAGCTGGTCTTCTAAGCTTACGTTTCCCTCCTCGGTTTCTTGCTGTTGATTTACTATGTATTTGTCCATTTATAGTTGCTCCCATTATTCGGGTGGTTGTTGTTCTTCTTGTTGTTGCTGTTCAGCTAAAGATTGATCGCTTGCTGCTTTTATTCCAGCCGGACCTAATTTTTCACTTAACGCTAAAAGTTGCTGCTGTTGTTGTTCTTCTGCAAGTTGTTCCTGGGTCTTAATTAACCCAGCTGTTTTAATGCCTAAAGCAGTCGCGCGTCTCTTTATGTATTCAGAAACATTAACAAAGTTAGCTACAGCTTGTGGTCCTAGCACTTGACTGGAACCGACAAGAAATGAATCGAGGCTGTTAAGATCGCCCTGTCTGCCGAGGCTATCAAGACCTGTAACAATAACAGGACTGACGAGATCTTTAGGAAGCTTCGGCATCTTCTTGTTTTTCTGCATTACATCCATCAAACGCGAAAGCAGCGGAGTCTGTAAATCGTTACTAAGCAAACTAAAGATACCACCTAAAGCAGCGTTAAGCTCCTGAGAGATTAATCTGATTTCTTCAGCAGTGACTCGCTCTGCATTTCTTATAGCGCTACTGGTTAGCAAGAAGTTTTGAGACAGCCTATCTTTAATTTGATTTATAGTTTCAGAGGCTACTCTAAAGTCGTTAAATTTATTAAGTTGTAAAACACTAACATCAGCAGCATTACCTTGAACTATAGCTCCGTTAGGAGCGTTCATGTCTTTAGGTCTTGTTGTCCCGTTTGGGTTTACAAGAAATAGGATTTTACTGGCAGCGGCTGAACCTTCAACAATAGCTCTAGTAAGAGACTCCAGTGACTGAAGATCTCCTAGATATTCTTCTACATATGAACGTCCAAAGTTTTCTCCATCAACGCGACTAAATCTAAGAGGTATGTAGGGGTTTTTATCTAAAGGAAAGGTCGTTCCCGTCTGAGGTAAAACAACGCCGTTGACGTCCTGTTTCAACATCCACTTATCACCTTGTTTACAAACAGCCGTAAAGAGATTTACAGTGCCTCCACTTCCTACAGATGAATCCTGGGGTTTTTGTATAGCAGCTTTTATGTCGTCATCGAGCGCTTCGTAACTAAGAGTTTCTTTTGTTGCTATCGTTAAAACATTATCCATTGGATCGCGCTCTACAACAAACCTATCGAGTCTAAAGGCTCTCATGCCTCCGTTTTGATCGAGATAAAGTAAACTGTTACCAGTAACGATTAGCTGTTTTAAACTTTCGTGAACGACCGTGCGATAGCGTTTTCTCGCCAGTTCATCTGTTACAGCATCTTCTACTTTACGCAGAGCGGAATCTATTTCACTAACGATTTCTTCAGGTGCTCCTTCTTGTTGTAATTTATTTGTATCAACCTGGAGTCTAAAAAAAGATACGTTAGGAGGCAACAAGGCGAGCAGGAGTTTTGAAGCTAAATTATTTACACCTCTCGCGCCTACGCCTTGAAAAGGAGTATCCAATCTTGAGTGCTGTCCAAAACCTTCGTCAGGGAGGATGTAAGGTATTGTTAGCTTTGAACACTGCCTAGCCCTATCAAGGTAGCTGTGTCTTTTACCTTCAAGAACTGAATAGATCTGCTCGGCTGTTTGTGCTTCGTAATTCATATAAATTTTTTAATCGGGTTGAGTCCAAGCTTCATCAACATCAGGAGTAGTTGGATCGTCTGCTATAAATTTTCCATCGGCATCCCTAGCTCTCTGAGGTGTTTCTTCTATTAAAGGGTCTTCGGGAGGATACACCCAATCACTCGGAAGG
>Ga0209337_1001189_pt1 | contig 20133 bp, 27 predicted proteins | sample LinPmetageLP53_FD_184044 | JGI IMG/M metagenome (GOLD analysis project Ga0209337, IMG submission 184044) | Marine viral communities from the Pacific Ocean - LP-53 (SPAdes) (version 2) | ecosystem: Environmental > Aquatic > Marine > Oceanic | place: Pacific Ocean | collected 2010-02-08 | reverse complement strand
GTGAAATCATTAGAACAAACTCTACTGGTCTTACTATCTACAATCCTAAGAACTTAGCTGATCGTATTAAAGCTATGAAGAACACAGAAAAAACAAGAGAGCAAAAGATAGCAGAAAGGATAATATATAACCAAGCACAATCAGTAAATTAACTCTTGTATTATTAAGTTATATCCCTTATAATGAGGGATATAACAGAAAGGACACAAATGATTAAGAAAGACACACAACTATTCAACATTGATATGTATTTCAATGTTAGATTCTACGCAAAGAAATATGGCAAGACAATTACTAGACGAGCCAAGTATGATGAGAATTGCAGAACTTGGATATCTAAGAAAGGGGATAACTGTTTATGTTATTATGATGTTGATGCAGATACGGGCAACAAGTATAGAACAGCAGTTAACTACGAGGTGTTAGCATAATGACAACAGAACAAACTAGACCAATGACAATAGAACAAATAAGAGAAGAATTGAAATCACTTCTTAAAGACTACCACTATCAAAGTGATGAGCAACACATAAGCAAGGACGTAGTGACAAGCTTAGAGAATATAATAGGAGCCTTAAAATGAAATATTGTCAAGGTCCGTTGTGCCATACATATGACACCAAAGACAGAAAGAAAGGACCGAAAGATAATAAGAGAAATGAAACAAGAAGAAGATCACAGTTTTATTATCTAGGTCGTAACGCGTGTTCAATGCAATGCGAACGCGATTGGTTTAATCAGCATGGCGAACAAGCTATCAATCATTATGGTAGAATACATGAGCCTAAAGTATTGACGCAAGATAATGCATGGCGAACTATTAGAAATTGGGGTGCCGATAACAATGCTTACTATGTATATAATTATCTAACTAAAGAGCAAAGACCAATAACAGAACAACAATATGATGACGATACATCTGTCAATGAGGACGGAACATTGAACATACAGACTAGACAGCTATAACTTTACTTACTAGAGTGGTGTCCTACTTAATCAGTAGGACCCGTTCGAGATCTCGACTAGCTTTCTGCTAGTTGCTTTAATCATATATATAAATAAAGGGGTCCCACTACTTTTGGTTTATTGCTTGATTTAGACAGTCATTCAGGTTAAAATCATTTTGGTACCATGGACTTAAATAATATAAATATTAGCAAGTTGCCTGCCGATGTAAGGAAAGAATTCAAACGCTATCGAGTAATGCATGCTGAAAAAAAAATACAAAATAAAGCTAAAGACGATTTTCTTTCTTTTGTTAAATGCGTTTGGCCTGAATTTATTGAGGGGCCCCATCATAAAATTGTTGCAGAAAAATTTAATAAATTAGCCACGGGCGAAATAAAAAGATTAATTATAAATATGCCCCCTAGGCATACAAAATCTGAATTTTCATCTTATTTGCTACCTGCATGGATGATTGGAAGAAATCCAAAATTAAAAATTATTGAAGCTACCCATACCGGGGAACTTGCAATTCGTTTTGGTCGTAAAGCAAAAAATTTAATTGATTCTCCAGAATATCACAAAATTTTTAAAACTAGATTACAAGAAGACTCCAAAGCAGCCGGTAGGTGGGAAACCGCTCAAGGTGGTGAATACTTTGCCGCTGGTGTTGGTGGTGCAATCACGGGCCGTGGTGCGGATCTCTTGATTATTGACGATCCACACTCGGAGCAAGACGCTATGTCTCAAAATGCAATGGAAAATGCGTATGAGTGGTACACCTCAGGACCACGACAACGTCTACAACCAGGAGCTTCTATTGTTTTAGTTATGACCAGGTGGTCAGTTAAAGATTTAACAGGAATTTTATTAAAAAATCAAGGCGCAGTCAAAGCAGATGAATGGGAAGTAGTAGAATTTCCAGCTATCTTACCAAATGGTAAAGCTGTGTGGCCAGAATATTGGAAAATTGATGAATTAGAGAAAGTAAAAGCAACCCTACCTGTAGGAAAATGGAACGCGCAATGGATGCAAAAACCTACTTCAGAAGAAGGTGCTTTAATTAAACGTGAATGGTGGAAGAAATGGGAAAAAGATTTTGTGCCGCCGTTACAACATGTTATTCAAAGTTATGATACAGCTTATTTAAAAAAAGAAACAGCCGATTTCTCCGCAATTACTACGTGGGGTGTATTTACTCCCAATGATGACTCGGGTCAAAACCTCATATTGCTCGATTCCATCAAGGGAAGGTGGGAATTTCCAGAATTAAGACGTCGTGCGCTTGCTGCATATAAATATTGGGATCCAGAAACAGTTTTAATTGAAGCAAAAGCTGCTGGACTTCCGCTGACATATGAATTAAGACAAATGGATATACCTGTTGTCAATTTTACGCCGTCTAAAGGAAATGACAAGCATGTTAGAGTCAATTCTGTTGCACCTTTGTTTGAATCTGGTATGATATGGGCGCCCACTCAGAAATTTGCTGACGAAGTGATTGAAGAGTGCGCAGCATTTCCTCATGGAGATCATGACGATTTAGTGGATAGTACAACTCAGGCAATTATGCGTTTTAGACAAGGTGGATTAATCACGCACCCTGAAGATTACAAAGATCCCAAGCAGGAAAAAGTTAAAAGGCAGTATTATGGATAAGTTTATAAAATTTTTAAAGTCGTTTGGTATGAATACCAAGCAAGCTGAGAGAGTTGCGGGCAAAGTTGGAAAAATTCAAGTTAAGATGCCCGGTATTGATGGTCGAATCATGACCAAAAAGGATAAAGGCAAATATATGCTTTTAGAAAGTCCTTTAATGTATGATCCTAACATTTCAAAGTATTCTATTGAGCGAGTTGGAGCCGAGGGACAATATTATCACTTATTAAACGAATATAAACTACTCGATGCAGAAATTGCTCGAACAAGTAAAGAAATTTTTGAAAATACTCTTACACTGGACAAAACTAAGTTAAAAAACTGGGAAACCAACATTGATAAGTGGAAAAGAACGCAAACAAAATTAAATGACTTAGAAAGTAAGTTTTATAAAGATAAAATCAAACCTGAAGACGCTTATTTGAAATATGAAAAAGATATGAATGCAACTAAAGCATCTTCTAAATATAATGAAGATTTTGACGCTAATGCACCTCAAACCATGGAAGAATTAGGTTACGAGTTTGATTTGATGAAAAGAAAGTCTGATGCATTAATAAAAGATATGGAAAGATCAAATAAAGAAATAGGTATTATTGATGATGATGGAAGACTTAATTTTAAAAAACTACTAGATGATCTAGGCCCTTCTCAGACTCTTAAAAACACAGGTACAAGAAGAGCTATTGCTAGACCTATTTTAATAGAAGCTCACAACAGAGGATTAATTCAATTGTCTGATGAACACCTTCGACAGCTTACTTCTGCTGCAGATATGCAAGGAGGCGGCGCTATTCGTTTAGTGACTGTCGATCCTGTGGATGTATTTAGATATCACTTTGGTGAAGATGCTTTTAAAATATTAGATGATATGGCACCTGGTTTATCTGAAACCGATATTTATACAGACTTAGGTAAAATGAAGTTAACAGATAAAGCTATGAAAAATGGTTTGCTTGCTAAAACCAAAGCAGGACCTGTTAAAGCCGGCGAGTATTTATCTCAAGATCAAATTAAAACATCAATTGATGAAATTGACGAAGCAATGAATCACATTGCTTATGGTGATGATCCTTATTGGGCAAGAGCTGATCCTGAACACAAAAAATTTACATTAGATGATTTAGCTAAACAATCAGAAGAATTTCAGCAGTATCTAAAACCAGAAAACTTCCCCTCTGATGTTACACCTTCTAAAGATAATTTATTTTCTGCAGATGGCAAACTTAACAAAGATGCAGTTTTAGATTCAATATTAGAATCTAAAAAAGATTTTGAAGTTATTTCAAAAGGAAATAAAAAATATGATGATATTACTAAAGCATTAGGAATTGATGCCAAACCTGGCTATCCAATTACTGAATCAGGTAAACCTGATCTTAAAGTAGTTGGTGGTAAAGACACTAAAGTTTTACCAGGTTCTGATGCCTATAAACAAACAGCTGCTAAAAGAGATAGACCTAACATTCGTCTAATGAAAAATTTTGAAAAAGAATTAACTGATATTGATTTAGCTCAAGAAGGCTATAACTTACAAGAAATTGATATTATAAGAAAAGCTAGAAAAGTTATGAAAGAAGAAGGACAGAGTCCTAATGATGCATTAGCTTGGGTAAGAGGTGAAATGGCCGATCAAGCCAAAATTCAATATGAAGATTTTATGCCTGAGTTTGATTGGGGAGATTTTCCAGGAGATACAGATTTCGCTGATGGAGGACGTGTAGAATAATGGCTTATTTTATTTTTAATCCACAAACGAATGAATTAGATAGTTCTGATAATCCCACGCCTATAAGAAAAAATTTAGGACAACAATATTTAAATAAAGGGGGAAGAGTAGGATTTAAAGACAGAGGATCTTTATCTCTATCTCCTGAATATAAAAAATTAATAGACATACAAAACAAACACAGATTTGCTCCTGCAAAAACTCGTATTAGTATGGCAGGAGAAGGAATAAGAGGAGATCAAGTTTATCCTCAACAAGATTTAGCAGAAGATTTTGAGATTTTAAGAAATAAAATAAATAATCCTAAAAAAACACCACCGACAGGAAGTGGGGGTATAGATGGAAGAGAGAAACCTTTAGCTAAACAAATTAAAAAAATTTATGCAGAGATTTTAGAAGCAACAGGGAGAAAGCCCTATATAGCAGAAATCATGGAAAAAGTGACTCTGGATAACTCTAAAACTTTAGATAATAAAAGAGTTAATATTAAAGAAGTTTTAAAAAGAGCTAATTTAGAATTAACGCCAGGGATGACAGCCACATCCAAAGAAACAAGAATTGCAAAATCAGCAGAAAGTACTAAAGCCGGCAGCAGAATTGAAAGAGTTCTTTCTGGTGCGGATAAAGAAAACCTTTTGGCTGATATTAGAAAATATAAAAGCGGAACAAGAGTTGGACCTCAACAAACAATGAATATTAAAGAGTTTGCTAAATATTTTGACGAAGGAACGGCTGATGCTGTTATTAGCAAGCAGATTAATCGAGTTGCTAATGATATGGGTTTAGATTTTAAAAAAGTTTCTAAAGCAGAAGAACTAGCCGCTAAAAAAGTAAAATATGATATTAAAAAAGCAGGTGATCCTAATAAAATTACACCTATAGGAACTAAAGATATGCCTATACATCATGGACGTTTAAAAGGAATAAAATTGGGAGATAAGATTCTAGCTATTTCTCCAAGCTGGAATGATATAGGAGAATTAGATATTAAAACTAATTCTGTAAAATTACAAAATTTTGAAAAAGCAAGAAATACTTTAGGAAAAGAATTACTCGAATTAGTTGAAAATAAACCTAAAGGATGGGAACGAAGAATTAAAGAAATTAATTTTTTAGCTAGACGCGAAAGCGATAAAATACCTAAAGCATTAAGAGGTCTTTTATATTTTGAAACTTTTGATTTAGAAACTGGAAAATTAAAACCTATTGGTGGCAATCCAATGAGATTTAAAGGAAAAAATAAACTAGGAGCTAATATACCATTTAAAGAAATGAGCAAAAAAGTTGCTAAGCGACTTGTAGCAAAAGGATTACTTCCTGCTATGGTTGCTAATCAAATGATGTTTGGAGATAAATATAAAACTTGGGATGGTCCCGGTATTTTATCTGATTTTCCTTTAACACCAGGAGAAGATGCTAAACAAACAAATGAGTTTTTGGGAATGATCGGAGATAAATTAAACATGGCTGAAGGTGGTATTGTCCCAAGGCTCGAGTACCGTGATGGTTCTATGATGGGTGACTCTAGAGGTTGGGAAAAAATGTTAGATAGCACAGACCCTAATGTGTTGGCAAAGATCGCAGCAAAAAATGCTGACGCAGATAGAAAAGATTATGAAGATAGACAAAAAGCTAATGCTGATGGTTACAAACATAAATCAGAATACAAAGATGACGAATCTTTTGGAATCATCCCTGCTTATCAAGCCGATGTTATGAAAAAATCTTTTGGAACTAAAGAAGGTTTAAAAATGACTGGAGCTAATTTAGGTAAAGGCGTTGTAGAAACAGCTGAGTGGATGGTTGAGATTGTTCCTCACGTATTTAAAGAATTACATAAAAAAGGTTTGGCACCTTACCAGTCTAAAGACGACATGGAAAAGTATTTAAAAGAAAATAATAATGAAATGAATTGGATGGATTTTTTATCTCCTGATTTATCATGGGGAGATAAAACAGGTTTATCTCAAAAAGCTGACGAAGGTTTAGAAGGTTTAACAAAAAGATTTGGAGAAGGAAATGTTCCCGAAGGTGTTAAATCAGTTGCCCTAGGTGCTGAGCTAGCTGGAATGATAGCAGATCCTTTTTTATTATATGCAGCTCTTCCCAAGGCTTTAAAAACGGCCTCTGCTGCGAAATTTAAAAAAATTAAAGAGGCTAGCGAAGGTCAGGTTGATATGGCTAAAAGAGATTTCATAAAAACAGTAGGAGTAGCTGGAATAATGGCAGCTATAGGTAAATTTGTACCTGATATATTAACAGGAAAAAAAGTAAAAGATGTGGCAAAGGTAGCCCGAACATTTGAAAGTGTTCAAGGAGGAATGCCAGAATGGCTTCCACAATTTATTTTAAAAGCAACAACACAAAAGGGAGCTTTAAAAGGATTACCCGATAAAAATTTTATTGAAGGTGCTTCATACCAAGTGATGCTGCCGGTAAAACGAAAATATTATACTTCTACTAATAAGGACCGTGGAATCAAAAGTGATCCCGATGGTAATCCTATTACATCAAAAGGTGAAAAAGATCACTGGGGAAGTACAGGTAAACATAGTGAAACTAGAACAGAACAAGTTCCAGTACAAATAGAAGTTATGAAGGATGGAGCTTTTCATATTTCTTGGAGAAGCACTGATAATTATGGTGACGACATAGAAAGATCTATGTATTACCAACCTGGAGAAACAGGAACACAAAACTACGCTGCCGATGAATTAGGACAAGGACTTTCTAAAGAAGAAGTGGTTATTACTGAACCTGAATTTTCATATACAGAACCAGATTATACAAGCACAACTCCAGATAATCCTAACCCCGATTCAGAAACGTACTTAGATTATGTTAATGATGCAGATGAAATTGTAGCAGCTATGGAAGAATGGGTTGTAGGCATGACTAAAAAAGATAAAATAAAAGCCGCTAATGAAATAAAACTGTATAATAGAACAGACGAGCATTTTGGTGATGCAACAGGAACTCAAAACGCGGATGGCGATTGGATTGAAGGGGAGAATAACTTGCCTATTAGGCTTAAAAAATCCATGGGCGGCGTTGCGTCAGGCCCGCCTCCTTTATCAGGACCCACTCCTCAAATGGGAGGGTTGCGTTCTTTACAGCCTGGTGATATATACAACAAGTGGATTAAATAATGGCAGATGATAATAAATATTCGCCTATAGAAAAGGCCTTACCTAATATTCAAAATCTGGATGCAGATAGAGAAGAAGCTGGAGTTGATGTTGATATTAGTGAAACAAAAACTGAGACTGAAGGTCCACGGATCACGGAACTGGGTGATGGAGGCGTTGAAGTTAATTTCGATCCTTCTCAAGTTAAACCTGGTAATCCCGATGATCACAACGCAAATTTAGCAGAACTTTTACCTGAAAATGCTTTAAGTCCTTTAGGATCAGATCTTTATGAAAAACAAATGGATTATAAAGTTTCTCGTAAAGAATGGGAATCAACTTATATTCAAGGACTTGATTTATTAGGATTCAAATACCAAACAAGAACACAACCTTTTGATGGAGCTTCAGGTGCCACGCACCCAGTTTTAGCAGAAGCAGTTACACAATTTCAAGCGCAAGCTTACAAAGAATTACTACCCGCAGGTGGCCCTGTAAGAACACAGGTTATGGGAATTTCAACACCTCAAAAAGATCAACAAGCACAACGTGTTAAAAATTACATGAATTTTATGTTGATGGATGAAATGGAAGGTTATGATGAAGATTTTGATCAAATGCTTTTCTATTTACCATTAGCAGGATCTACTTTTAAAAAAGTTTATTATGATGACATTAAACAACAAGCGGTTTCTAAATTTGTTCAAGCGGATGATTTACTTGTTCCTTATTCAGCAACTAGTTTAGAAGATGCAGAATGTATTATTCATGTTGTTAAAATGTCTTCTAACGAAATTAGAAAACAACAAGTGGCTGGTTTTTACAGAGATGTAGAATTAGGAACCCCGCCTATTATAGAAGATGAATTAAAAACAAAAGAAAGAGATTTAGAAGGTCAAAAAAGAACTAAACCTGAAGATATTTACACTCTGTATGAGTGCCACACGAATTTGGACCTGGAGGGCTTCGAAGACACTAATCCACAAACTGGAGAACCTACAGGGATCAAACTACCCTACATCGTTACAATCGATGCAGGAAGCCGTACAGTTCTTTCAATCAGAAAGAACTATGCGCCCAACGATCCAAACAAACGTAAAATCCAATATTTCGTCCATTTCAAATTTCTGCCTGGACTAGGATTTTATGGTTTCGGATTAATACATATGATTGGCGGATTGAGTCGTACCGCAACGGTCGCTCTCCGCCAATTATTAGATGCTGGTACATTATCCAATTTACCAGCCGGATTTAAAATGAGAGGTATTAGAATAAGAGATGATGCTTCTCCATTACAACCAGGAGAATGGAGAGATGTAGACGCTCCTGGAGGAAATTTAAAAGATTCATTTATGAATTTGCCTTATAAAGAACCATCACCGGTTCTAATGCAACTGATGGGAACAGTTGTAGAGGCAGGACAACGATTTGCTTCTATTGCCGATATGCAAGTAGGCGATGGAAATCAAGGAGCAGCTGTAGGAACTACAGTCGCTTTATTAGAAAGAGGCTCAAGAGTTATGAGTGCAATTCACAAAAGATTGTACGCAGGACTTAGAGATGAGTTTAAACTTCTAGCAAAAGTATTTGGTCAATCTTTACCACCTGAATATCCTTATGATGTTGTAGGTGCGCAAAGAACGATCAAAGCAGCAGACTTCGACGAACGGATAGACATTTTACCAGTTGCTGATCCTAATATAAATAGTCAGACGCAACGAATAAGTATGGCTCAAACTGAATTACAGTTAGCTATGTCAAACCCCAAAATGCATAACTTATATGAATGTTATCGTACAATGTATACGGCGTTAGGAATTAAGGACATCGATAAGGTGTTACCTCCTCCGCCACCCCCACAGCCTAAAGATCCTGCGTTAGAGCATATTGATGCTTTAGCTCAGAAAAATTTTCAAGCTTATCAGGGACAAGACCATAGAGCACATGTAAGTGCACACTTACATTTTATGGCCATGAATATGGTACGTAATAACCCGGTCGTCATGGCTGCCATAGAAAAAAATATTTTAGAACACATTAGCTTAATGGCTACTGAACAAGTTCAAATGGAGTTTCCAGAAGAAACAGCTCAAATGCAACAAATGATGCAAATGTCTCAGCAGAATCCTCAGGATCAACAGATACAAATGCAAATGCAACAAATACAGCAAAAGATAGAGGCTAGAAAAGCTGCTTTGGTAGCTGAGATTAGTGAAGACTTTATGAAGGAAGAGAAAAAAATTACTTCTCAGTTTGATCATGATCCATTACTTAAACTTAAATCTCGAGAAATTGATTTAAAAGCTATGGATACTCAAAGAAAAGAAGAAGAACTAACTCAACGTAAAAATATTGAAAATGCTAAATTAATATCTAGAGAGGGTATTGAAGACGATAAATTAGAGCAAAATGAAGAATTAGCTCATTTAAGAGCAGATACTTCTTTGACCAAGCAAACAATGTCTGATAGAGTTAAAATGGACGTTGCAAATATTAAACGAAAAGACGTTAATACATTAAAAGGTCCAAAATCATAGGAGAAAAAATGGAAAAGAAAAAAAGTAAAGAACCTAAGATTACAACTGGAATAGGAATTGCTAAAGATGGTTTACCAACAGGTGGTAAAGAAATCGAAGCAACTAATCCAAATGAATCTCAAGTGGTTCAAGTTAGAGGCACAAGTAGAATGCTAGCTAATAAAAGCAAAAAAGCTACTTGGTATTAGTATGTGGTTTGGTCTAGCGAAGATGGCTCTCAAGACTGGGGGTCATATTTATCAGAACAGACAGAAGACAAAAGCCGCTATGTCGGATGCAGCTTTGATGCACGCCGAGCGTATGGCGCGAGGTGAGGAATCTTACCAAGGCAAACTTTTAGAATCCCGAGATAACGATCTAAAGGACGAAATCGTTCTTGTTATTATTTCGGCGCCCATAATTGTGCTTGCCTGGGGAGTTTTCAGTGAGGATCCGTTAATGATGCAGAAGATAGAACTTTTCTTTCATCATTTTGGCTCACTGCCGGTATGGTTCCAAACTTTATGGATTACCGTTGTGGCAAGTATTTTTGGAATAAAAGGAACGCAAGTATTCCGAAATGGTGGACCTAAAAAATAGATTGCGTTTAATCTAATAATACGATAGGAGTTAAATATGAGAAACGATTTTGGAAATAGACCTTACAAGCCTAGATTCCCATATTCTAGCACAGAGAAAAAACAAGGCTACAATGATAGACTTGATGAATCTTTAGGTGCAAAAGATGGTGCTGAATCTACTAAGTCTCAATCTTTAAAAGATAGAAGAGATGAGTCTAAAGGTGCTGAAAAAGCAGCTGGTAATAAAGCTTATTCTGCTGTCTCTACAATGGACAAGTAATGGGTTATCAAGATAAAAAAGCTATGGCTATGCCTAAGTATTTTTCATCTAACAAAGACGGTTATCCTAGTGGGGGAATTCCCATTAGAACAAATTTTAGTACAGGTACTAATAAAAAAATGAAAGAACATTCAAAACATCATTCAGCTAAACACATGTCTGCAATGAAAAAAGATATTAAAAAAGGATCTAGTTTTACCAAAGCCCATACAAAAGCTATTAAAAAAGTAGGGGTATAAGATGGAAAATAATAGTTTAATACAAAGTCTAAGAGTAGACATTCGAAATGCTTTAAGTGCATTGACTGTATCAATTACTTCAGGAAGCATTGACAATATAGAATCTTACAAGTATAACGTAGGACAAATCAAGGCTTATGAAGCCATCTTACAGGAGATATCCAACCTGCTAGAAAAAAAGGAGCAATATGAAAAACACACAGGAAGCGTCATCGACATCAAAAAACAACCCAAATATTAAATTAGCATTAGAAGAAAAATACAAAGAACAATCAAGTAAACTACCAGTACCTACTGGTTGGAGACTTTTAGTATTGCCTTTTAAAGGTAAGAAAAAAACTAAAGGTGGAATTATATATTCTGATGAGCAAATAGAACGACAACAACTTGCTACTGTATGTGGTAATGTATTAGCTGTTGGTCCAGATGCTTATAAGAATAAAGAAAGATATCCCGAAGGTCCATGGTGCAAGGAAGGCGATTGGGTTATATTCGCTCGTTATGCAGGATCTAGGTTTAAGATAGAAGGTGGCGAAGTACGCCTATTAAACGATGATGAAATCATCGCAACCATACAAGACCCGGAGGACATTGTCCACGAGTTTTAAACATAGAAAAGGAGAACTATGCCAGACGAAGAAGTAAAAAAAGTAGAGGTAGAAGAAGTTAAGTCAGTTCCTCTTGATACAACAGGCCCAGCCGTTGAAGTAGATTTACCGGATGATACCGTTAAAGAAGCCGAAGCTGCGCCAGTAACGGAACCTATTGTAGAACCAGTAGAAGAAATAAAAGTAGTAGAAGAATCAGTAAAAGAAGAACCAGTAGAAACTAAAGAAGATAAATTAAAAGAGTATAGTGAAGGAGTTCAAAAAAGAATTTCTAAATTAACTCGACAAAAAAGAGAAGCTGAACGTAGAGAAAAAGCAGCATTAGATTATGCAGCTGGAGCTAAACGTGAAATAGAAATTACTAGAAATCAGTTTCAAACTACAGAAGAAAAATACGATAAAGCTTTTTCTGAAAAAGTAAAAGAAAGTATGACTTCAGCACAACAAGAATTAGCTTCTGCCATTGAAAATGGAGACGCTCAAAAACAAGTTGCAGCCAATAGAAAAATTGCTGCTTTGTCTATTGAGGAAGCTAGACTTGGCGCTGCGGAGAAATATCGTTCTGAAAAAAAAGAAACAGCTAGAACACCCGATACACAAGATCATATGAGACATAGGGAAACTCCGAAAGAGCTTCCTAGTGAAACTCCTCCTGATCCACAAGCACAAGCTTGGGCAGAGAAAAATATATGGTTCGGTCAAGACCGAGCTATGACATTTACTGCTTTTGAAATCCATAAGGATTTAGTGGAAAAAGAAGGTTTTGATCCCAAATCTAATGAATACTATGTAGAAATAGACAAAAGAATTAAGGTTGACTTTCCCCATAAATTTGATAGAACTGGAAATACGACTTCGACCAAACCCGTACAGACGGTTGCTTCTGCGTCTTCATCAGCCGCACGAAACATAAAACCTGGTCGCAAAACTGTGACTCTCACGCCTTCACAGGTAGCAATAGCTAAAAAATTAAGCGTGCCACTAGAAGACTATGCAAGACAATTAACCATGAAGGAGGTATAAGCATATGAATAAACAAGAAAATAAAACCCCTCGTGCTCAGCAAACTAGGTCTGAATCTGAAAGACCAAAGGTTTGGGTGAATTCATCTCACTTAGATGCACCTAAATGTCCGGACGGCTATAGACAGCGTTGGATTCGTTTTGAAACGATGGGCGTAGATGATACTAAAAATATCACCGCTAAGTTAAGACAAGGATGGGAACTCGTAAGAGCTGATGCCTATCCTCAAGCTAACTTTCCCGCTTTAGAGCAAGGTCGGTATAAAGGGTACATAGGAGTAGGTGGTCTAGTGTTGGCTAGAATGCCGGAAGAACTCGCGAAGCAACGTGATGCACATTTTCAAAAAATGGCGCAACAAAAAAACGAAGCAGTAGAAAACGAGCCTCTAAAGGATCAACATCCAAGTATGCCAATGAGCAGTCAAAGGCGTACTTCGTATAGTTTCGGTGGTGCAAAAAAGGACGATTAATTTTTTAGTCACTCTTTTAAGGTCAATCCTCACTACTGAATTTTTATTAACCGTTCATAGGTCAAACTATGAACACTTGAAAAGGTAATATATAACAATGGCAAATCGACAAACACAAGGTAGTGGATTAACGCCAGTAATGACGCTTGGAAATACTCCAGCGACATCTGGTCAATCTAGATACCAAATCGAAAACGGTGCCGCGTTCAATATCTACCAAGGCGAACCAGTTATTTTAGATCAAACGGCAGTAGTTGCTGCTGGTGGATTTTTAACTAACGGTTGTGCTTCGACTAACAATAATTTCTTAGGCGTATTCAATGGTTGTTTTTACAATGCATCGACTACAAGTAAACCTACATGGAATAATGCGTATTTAAACGCGGTCGGAGTGGTAGCAGGAGAACTCATCACTGCATTCGTTAACGACAACCCTTTCCAAGAATACCAAATCGCTCTGACATCAGCAATTGCTGGCGCACCGACTGAAAATAACATACAAGCTATTTTCGGCGGAACAGCTGACACTTCTGCTTCAGGCACTTCTGTAGGAGGTAGATCTAACACTTCGTTAACTACTCCAGCAGCAGGTGGTGCATTCGGTTGGCTAGCTCTAAGAAGAGCTGAAGATCCGGATAACAGCGATTTCGCAAACACGTTTGCAAATATTATAGTTGTACAAAACTTGAAATATTCTCAAACTGTTGCGGGAATATAGGAGCATAAAAACATGGCAATATCACGAGCACAGCTAGTTAAAGAACTAGAACCAGGTTTGAATGCACTTTTCGGCTTGGAATACAAAAGATACGAAAACGAAGCAAATCAGATATTCGATCAAGAATCATCTGATAGAGCTTTTGAGGAAGAAGTAATGTTAAGTGGTTTCGGTACTGCTGATACAAAACCTGAAGGATCCGGCGTTCAATACGACGATGCTCAGGAAACGTACACAGCTAGATACACAATGGAAACAATAGCATTAGCTTTCGCTTTAACAGAAGAAGCTATCGAAGATAATCTCTACGACAGAATCTCTTCTCGTTATACAAAAGCACTAGCTCGTTCAATGGCAACATCCAAACAAGTTAAAGGTGCAAACGTTCTAATTAATGCATTCGCAGCAACCGGCTTTAATGGCGGAGATGGTGAATCTTTATGCGGTAACGCTCACCCTACACTTAATGGAAATCAGTCAAACATCCCTACTACAGCAGCGGATCTTTCTGAAACATCTTTAGAGCAAGCGTTAATTGATATCGCTGGCTACCAAGATGAGAGAGGTCTTAAAATTGCAGCGCAAGGAACGAAAATGATCATTCCTAAAGAATTGCAATTCACTGCTGAGAGAATTATGAAATCTCAAGGTAGAGTTGGTACGGCTGATAATGATATCAATGCACTGAAAAACATGGGTATGGTTCCACAAGGTTATACTGTGAACCATTACTTAACTGATTCAGATGCTTGGTTTCTTAAAACAGATGTTCCAAATGGAATGAAGCACTTTGTTAGAGCACCATTAAAAACAGCTATGGAAGGCGACTTCGATACTGGTAATGTTAGATATAAAGCAAGAGAAAGATACAGCTTCGGCTGGTCTGACTGGCGTGGCATATACGGCAATGCAGGTGCGTAATAAATAAATTAATGGGGCGGCCTTAAAACCGCCTCATTTTAAAAATAAAGTAAGAAATACACTATGAAAAACTTCCGAGTACAAATCCGTTACCATGGGCATTTTGCAGATTTCACTGTTATATCTGAAGATGATGCTTTAAGTATTGAAAAATCAATCCTTGACAAACTAGGTAAAAATGAGGTAAAATTTGATACTGATGGATTTACTAGTAAAACTGGTAAATGGATAACTTATGAGGAAGTTATAAATGACTCAAGATCTATACAAACAGAAGAAGTCCTTGGAGTTAAGTTGGGAACAAGAGTATAACGATTCAGGTCGATATACCCTAGACATGGTTAAGATTGACGATAAAATTAAAGAAATCGTCACTGAAATTAAACTAGAAGAAGCAAAAGTTGCTCACCGTGTTAACCAAATTGAAGACGCAGCGCCTTCAATAAACATAGCTAGCTAGGGCTCACAAAAATCATACAAAACCTATAGGATCACTTGCGCCAAATTTAAATTTGGGGTATATCTTACGTACTATACATTTTTAATAAAAAAAATAAGTGTAGACGCGTATAGTCGACATCCCTAGGGACTACATTTATATATTCTAGGAGGAATATAACATGGCAACAACTACATTTTCGGGACCGATAAAAGCGGGAACGATTAAATATACGACAGGAACAACACTTGGTGATAATGTAAAAAACACTGGTCAAGTTGTAATGTCTCAATCAATTATGATTGACACTGCAATCGCAGCCGGAGCAACTACATTCAATGTAGGTGTAATACCAAAAAACTCACAATTACTTACAGCTACAATAAGAACTGCAGTAGTTAATAATAATGTTACTTCATGTACTATATCAATGGGGAAAACAGGAATTGCTGCATACTTTTTAGCAGCTCAAGACGGTCAAGCTTTAGCAGAGTACTCTACTTTAGCAACTGGATCTTTGGATGAAGCTGATAGATTTGGTTCTGATACTCAAATTACAGCTACAGTAACTACAGTAGGTGCAGTTGCGGGTGCTCCGACAGGGCAAACCACTGTTACCTTTACGTATGCTCAAGCGAATAATTTATCAGACGCAACAGCAGTATAATTAATTTATCTATGCTCCTTCGGGAGCATAGATATATAAGGAGAATAATATGGCATATGCAGGTGGATCAACACCAGTAAAACAATTCTACACAGGAGTCACTGCTACTTTAAAAACAAAAACAGGTGGTGCGACTGTAGTCTCAGGAGTAACTTCCCTTAAAGGAGTTACAATCAATCCAAGTGGAGCTACGTGTCACGTTCAAATTTATAGTGGTGCAGCAGCAGTAGCTGCTAACTTAATCTATGAAATGAAATTAAGTGATTCAGCAGTTTATCAAGAATACATTTCAGCAGTAGGGATTAGAAGTCCTAATGGCTTATATATTGATTTGGTAGCTGGAACTACTTCTGTAGCAGTAATCTGGCAATAGGAGGGTAATAGATGGCAACATCTGGAACAGTAAACTTCAATCTATCAATTGAAGAGATAATTGAAGACGCATACGAAAGATGCGGCGGTCAAGCACGAGCAGGATATGATCTTAAAAGTGCTAGACGCTCATTAAATATTCTATTGTCTGAATGGGGCAATAGAGGTTTACATTTTTGGGAAGTAGGTAATGTTAACATGGCATTAAATACTAATCAAAATACTTATAAAATTTATAAAAATTCAACAGCTAGAAATTTAAGCACAGCTTATCCAGCGCAAGATAATAATGCAGCTTATATTTATAATGCGACAGATATTTTAGAAGTCGTTTATAGAAATCAAATTGCTACCCCAACAGATGTATCAATGTCAAAGGTAAGTAGATCTGATTATCAAGCCTTAGCTAATAAAGATGCTACAGGAACTCCTTCTCAATTTTTAGTTCAAAGATTTGCTGATTTTACTCAAATTAAAGTTTATCTAACTCCTAGTTCAACAACAAACAATTTTTTAAATTTCTATTATATTAAAAGAATTCAAGATGCAGGGATATATTCTAATGATCCAGATGCGCCTTACAGATTTTTACCGGCCATGACTTCAGGACTTGCTTTTTATTTAAGTCAAAAAGTTGCACCCGATAGAACACAACAATTAAAATTATATTATGAGGATGAACTGGCAAGAGCTTTGTCAGAGGATGGATCAGCTTCAAGCTCTTACATTACTCCTAAAGCTTACTATCCAGCACAAGGTTAATTATGGGAAAATTTGCATCAGGTAATAAAGCCATAGCTATTTCAGATAGATCAGGATTAAGATATCCCTATAAAGAAATGGTTAAAGAATGGAATGGAATGTGGGTTCACTATACTGAATATGAACCTAAACAACCTCAATTGGAATTAGCTTTAATTGGACCAGATGGAATTGCTCTTGCACACCCAAGACCAGAACAAAGAACAAATCAAAAAGTTCCAGTGATGCTTCCTGAAAATCCTTTTGAAACTTATTTAGCAGGTAATCCACAAGTTTGGACACACTCACCAAATCATCAAAGAAATAATTCTACTATCGTACGATATAGAGGAACAACTCAAGCCAGTAATAGTACTGGAGAGTCGGGATGGCCTCCAACTCCAGCAAATGGATCACCAGAATTTTCCAATTGTTTAGATGTTGATGGAATTCCGGGTTCTTATATTTGTCAGGAAGCTGGTCATACAATTCTTGTAGGTAAAAGAGGAGCAGCTTTAAATACAACTTTAGTTAGTTCAATTGATGCTACTCAAACTACAGGAATTAAATTAACTAATGTTACAGCATTTGAATCAGTAACGACTACTAATTTTTTAAAACAATCTATATTAATAGGAACAGAGATTATTCAATATACAACTATTGCTGATGATAATTCATTGGGACAAGTGAGTCCTGAAGCTACAGCAATAAATCCAAACGTCGTAATAAGAGGAGCATTTGGTACAACGGCAGCTTCTCATTTAGCAGGAGCACTTGTTTACTTAATAGAAGATCCTACTAATTATTTTACCTTTGAAAAAATTGGAACTAATGCTACAACAGGAGGAATACAAGGAGGCGGGTTTCCAGTTTCAGCTGGACCTGTTACAATTACACCATGACATATGATGAATTATCTGCAAAATTAAAAGCTTACACAGAAGTAGATTCTACAGTTTTAAGTTCTACAATTATTAATGGTTTTATCTCAGATGCTGAGTTTAGAATTATGACGGATGTAGATTTAGATGTTTTTAGAAGAAATGATTATTCTACTTTAGTTGTAGGAAATGAATTTTTAACGTTGCCAGACGGTATTTTATTGATAAGATGGGTTGAAACATATACTAGTGCTACAGGAGCAAGAACTCCTTTAATGCAAAAAGATTGTTCTTTTATTGATGAATACACAGGTAATAGAACAACTACCGGGAATCCTAAATATTATGGATACTGGAATGAGACAAAATTGTTATTGGGTCCTACACCAGATACAGCCTTGAATGTTGAGGTTGCTTATGTTAAAAGACCTAACAACTCAGATGGAACTAAACTAGATTCATCTAACACTACCACGTATTTGAGTTTAAACGCTCCCAATACGCTCTTGTATGCTGCTATGGTTGAAGCATGCACTTTTTTAAAAGACATAGACCAGCTAAAAGTATATGAAGGAAGATACGCTCAGTCCTTAATGGGATTAGGTATTGAACAACAAGGACGAAGAAGAAGAGACGAATATGTGGATGGCGAGATCAGACAAAAATTACGTTCTGTTCCACCAAGCCCTTAACAACTAAGGAGAAAATATGGCAAATACGGTAATGACAAGCTTCAAAACTGAATTACTATCAGGCGATCATGATATCGCAACTGCTGGTGATGCATACTATTTAGCTTTGTACACCAGTGCATCTTCAATCAACACAGCAACCACTACAGTTTACACTACAGCGAACGAAGTTCCTAATAGTGGAACATATGTAGCAGGTGGATTACAGCTTGCAGGACAAGCAGTATCTGCTTCAGGTACAACTGCGATTGTAGATTTTACAGACAGATCATTTACAAGTGCAACTATCACAGCAAGATACGCACTAATTTATAAATGGAATGCTAGCCCTGGAAGTACAAAAGCTGTTTGTGTATTAGATTTTGGATCTGACCAGACATCTACGAGCGGAACATTTACGATTCAGTTCCCCGCGGCAGGTGCAGGTACTGCTATCATAAGAGTAGCATAGGAGATAAAAAATGGCTTTTAAAACAGACGATCGAGTTAAAGTAACTTCGACGACTAATGGCACAGGTTCGTTTACTTTAGGTGCTGCAGTCACAGGATTTATAGATTTTAACTCGGGAGTAGGAAATAGTAATACAACATATTATACTATTGTTGGTGAAGATGTTTCATCAGAATGGGAAGTAGGTATTGGTGTTTATACTCACTCAGGTACATCGCTATCAAGAGATACCGTAATTGGTAGTAGTAATGGTGGGTCTAAAACTGATTTCACTACTGGAACTAAAATTGTTTTTGTTACGTTACCAGCGGACAAAGCAGTAATGAAAGATGATTCTGGTAATTTAGTTTATGGAGATGGCACAGCTGTCGACGTAGGCGCAAGTAAAGGATTCGCAACAGCAATGGCTATTGCGTTATAATAAGGAAAAAATATGGCACAAAATTTTAGAAGATATGTATCTAACAACGTAGGAACAGCCCCCGCTACTGTGGTAACGGCAAATTCTTATGATGCTATTGTTGGTATATCTTTGTCGAATGTGCATACTTCTGCAATCAATGTAAGTTGTTATATTAATGACGGAACAAGTGACATTTATCTTGTTAAAGACGCACCACTTCCAGTGGGTAGTGCTTTACAAGTTTTAGATGGCGGAGCAAAATTAGTAATGGATGGTACTACTTCTGATGCTCTTAAAGTCGTTAGTGATACAGCTTCTTCATTGGATGTTTGGGTAAGCGCAGTTGATGCAATTAGTACATAAGGTTAAATATGGCTTATATAGGAAACATACCGGCTGAAGCGTACATCAGTCTTTCATCGCAAACGTTTACTACAATAAACGGAACTGTCTATACGTTAAGTACAACGGTAGCTAATTCTGATGATCTTGCTTTGTTTCTAAATAACGTTAGACAAAAACCTTCAACATACACAGCAACAGATACAACTTTAACAATGGGTACAGCTACTACAACAGTTGACGAATTGTATTGTGTCTTTTTAGGAAAAGGAATTCAAACAGTTAACCCTCCTGCTGGTTCAGTAGGAACTTCTCAAATTGCAGAT
>Ga0209337_1001188_pt1 | contig 20134 bp, 10 predicted proteins | sample LinPmetageLP53_FD_184044 | JGI IMG/M metagenome (GOLD analysis project Ga0209337, IMG submission 184044) | Marine viral communities from the Pacific Ocean - LP-53 (SPAdes) (version 2) | ecosystem: Environmental > Aquatic > Marine > Oceanic | place: Pacific Ocean | collected 2010-02-08 | reverse complement strand
TAATCCTTTAGCAACACTTATAACGGTTTTATCCTTCATGATACTTCTTGCTTTGCTTATAAATGTATCAGGATATCCTATCTCCTTCATATGCTTTATCACATCTTTAGTTGGGAATATTTTTCTTACATGCTCAGGATCAATCTTTGCATACAGCATGTAACCTTTAGAGCTAGATATCATCCCTAAAGGAGCAAGCATTGCATTGTTACCCATTGCATATTCAAGATTATGCAGACTTGTAAGTGTTATATCTTTATGAGAAGGGTAAGATAGAAATCCATCCTTTGTACGAACTAAGTCAACCATTCCCTCTATACTAATCTTAACAGTGTTATCTGCCAATGGATTTAGATCTGCAAATGATATTCCTTCTTTTTCAGGTATCCTAGTCTTGTTAGATATATTAATTGGCAACTGTTTTATAAGAGCTTTACTAGCTGAATTTGTAATTGCATCAGATACAGTAGTTTGCAAAGCTTTAGATAATTCTATCCCTCTTATTCCTTGCTTCTTATAAAGGTCATAAGCGGTCCTTAAATCGGATATCTTTTTAGGATCAAGGTTAGTATGCACATAAACGTTTTTGCTTGCTGTACCTACCTTATTTTGCATCCTATTGGCTATATAGAAGCCTTCTAAGAGTCTTGTTCTCAATAATGCTGATTTAGTAGTATTATCTCTAGCTGGTAATGGCTCTTTGTCTAGTCCAACTAACTTCTCGCTTAATGAATCATACCAGTTTTCAAATCCATTTCCAGTAGCAGTAGCCCTAGATGATTTAATCCTATCAAATACATCTTTCAAATCATTTCGTTCTAACCTAGTGCCAACAGCAGCAATAAATAATGCATCAAAACCATCTAATCCTGCATTAATTTTTTGACCAGTAAGTCCTGGAATTAAATCCATAGACTTGTCATTATCATCAGGATCTATTGACTGATTGCCTAAATATTCAAATCCTTCTAGATACCCTCTAAATGAAGATTCTGGTTCAAGTGCTACAGCATCAGCTAAATATTTTTCATTTATCTGTATATCAGGATTGAAATACGGCTTTGTTATATCATGCCCATACTCCATTTCAATGGCTCTATCTAATGCTTTTTCTAGTTCATATTCTGATGACTCTGAAAGATTGTATCTGAAAGTCTTTAATAGATGTACTAAATCAGATTCTTCACCATATGCTTTCTCTAGCTTACGAACCTTACCACGCAATGTATTTATTACTATACCTAGGTCACCTTTACCTAAACACTTCTTTGCCATTAATATTCTCCCTTACTTATATCAATATCTGATGTATCAATTACACAAGTTTCCTTTGTTGTCTCTTCTGTCAATTCTAGGGTTAACTGAGGATCTTTAAGAGCATCTTTATTAGCTTGTAAATCAACACCTTCTACAGCACTTACTTGTTGTTCTGGTGTTAAATTTGATGCGCTTACAGTCCCTAATATAGCATCATGAGAGGTATCATCTAATGACTCTAAGAATGCAGATTCATCTCTGGGTGGACCTTCTTGCTTAAGGTCAACTAGCCTATCTATCATATTCAAATCTTGTTGTCCTAAAGCGCTATCTAGATTCTCATATTGTCTAATTGCCAACCTTATAGCACCTTTATCATTTCCATGCTCTTGAATTGCATCATCAATAACGGAATTAAGAAGCTCTTTTTCCATCTTCTCTAATGGTAATTTTTCCTGTATTTCTGCTTCTGATAAATCTGTAATCTTTACAAGTCCTACCCCTGATGGCAATACTTCTTCTCTATACTTAGATACATCAATAGTCTCTTCTACTGCCTCTTCCATTTCTGGAGTAAATCTTTCAGAATGCTGCTCAGGTGGTAATGTTAGATTTTCTATAGTCTTTATTATAGAATCCTTCACACTTAAATCAGGGTCTCGTGCAGGTAGATTGCTATTGATATCATCTAATACCTCAGGTGACAATTTATTTAAATACTTATATGTATCACCTGTACCTCTATCATAGGTATTAGCTATTAAAAATGGGAATAGCTTATCTCCAATGCTCTTTACATTACCTGATAGAATAGCACTACCTATTCTTTCAGAATCAGTACCTATATAGTCTTTAGCGGACTTAACCATTCTAGCATTATTGTCTGCTATAATTTTAGGCATATCTTGTAGATTATCACCCTCAATAGAATAAGAATCAATATGCATCTTTGATGGATCAAAATCTCCCTCAATAGTATAATCAAGATCAGACTCATTTAATGAATGCTGTAAGTAATGAAGAACTGCATCAGGATCATGTGCATTTTGTAAAACCTCATTAAGACTTCTGCCATCCATATACTTTTCAGCTTGTTGCTGCTGATTTGTTCCCTCTGTTCCTATCAGCTTTTGTAACTCTGAACTCATCTTATCTCTTGCATCTATATGAGCTCTTAATTTAACCTGATCCTTTTGAGTCTTACTTAAGCCCTCTATGCTATCTATCCATGCAGATATATCTGAAACTCCTTGAACTTGTAAATGATTCATTAATTCAGCAATCTTTGCAGTACTATCACCTTCTTTTTTAGATCCCCTTTTTATTATCTTTGCAAGCTCAGGATCTAGGTTAGTATCAGAAGATGGGCTATCATTCTGTGCAATTATATCCCTGTTACTTATAGGATTACTCTTGCCCCCCATTTGATTTACTATTGCCTTTAGATAAGTAGCTTCATCAAAGGATGTTAAGTCTAGTTCAAAATTAGATTCAGAGGTATCAGTATTTTCAATAATATCTGCATTTGGATCCTGGCTTTCTTGGAAGCCAATAGTATTGTTTTGAGAATCTTTAGTCTCTGTAAATCCCTCTACTGCTTTATAGGTACGCCTTTTCTCTGCTATAACTGGAGGCCTACCAATACCTGCTAATCCTCCACCACCAATACCTCCTGCTACTGCCTGCTGTCTGACTGATTCTATTGGAGATATTAAAGGTAGAAGAAGTGTTTGTATATAATCTTTACTATGCCATTCTGCACCTAATTCATTTCTTATTTCTTGGAAAAGATTCATAGATGCACTCCTTCTATCGCTTCCATATCCTTTCTCTACAGCCTGATCTATAATGTGTTGCCACATTCCTTGGTATCCCTCAGTATACATTTCATACATACCAGCTGTACCCACATGCTTTATCCATGAACCCACACTCTTAAAGCCACTTTTTAAGAAGCTATCATTCATATTTTTCATCATGCCTTTATTGAAAGCTTTTTCAGCAGCTTTCCCTAAACCCATATGCTTAGTTATTTTATTAATTCCATAATTTTCTAAAAATAGTGAGACTGGAGCATAAAACCATCCTGATGCAACAGATATCTCCATAGCCTCATCATGTTCATATCCTGCCTCAATAAGGTCATGGTAAGTACTTTGCTGCATATCATTACCTTCTAACCCCAGTAAATACCCTTGCATTCCACGATCTAGTACTTTCCCTCCATCAATAAGCCTTTTAAATTTTGTTGCCTTACCAGCAATTTTAAGTATACCTCCAGGCCCACGAAGCTGAGCCATAGTTTCTGCAGCATGAAGTAAATCTCTAAAGGCCATAGCAGGACTTACATTATAGCTAACTCCAAAGCTAGTACCAGGGACACCAAAGAAGTCTGCACCCTCCTCATCAGATCTTCCTAGTCCATAGAAATCTGATGGCTCATCTGAGCTCCATAATGCCATCTTCTCTAATTCACTGTCATTTCTACGTGCAGTATTTAAATTCTCCTCTATTTCTAATCTTAATTCTGCTCCATATTTAGCAGCATTCTCATGTATAGATTCAAACATACTATCTACAATACCTTTAGGTAGCTCTTGCACCTTCTTGGCTTCATCAAGTCTTAAGGTCAAAGCTTGAATCCCATCCTTAACTTGTTGTTGACTCGTAGGCTTGAATGCTGCAGGGCCTTCTTCCATGCCTTGCGTATTACGACTGAATATATTATATTCAAGATCTCTCATTAATGCTATTTCTGCATTTTTAAAATATTCATTATCCCTCATTTGCTCTCTGTCTTTTGACCTAGCATCGAAATGTTTTACTTTCAATGAATCTACATGAGTAAAATCGGTATAACCTTTCATTGGCCCATCAACCCACCTTGTATTACCTTGCCATCCATGCACATCTTCTTTTGCACGTTGTCTAGCATAAGCCTCTGGTGTCATTCCTTCTGGTGGCTTCATCTGTGAACTTCCAAATGGAGATTCAGAATCCATTTGATCCATATATAAACTATAGAACATTTTTTCAGTTGGATCAAGATCATTTGCTTGATTTATTCCACCAGGTATAGAACTATCTAAAGTATATGCATTATATTCTTTTAGCTTACCCTCTAAGAATCTGATTTCTTTTTCTGGATCAGTCCACGTCTCAAGTGAACTCCACATATTATTCTTAACTTTCTTGGGACCTTGTTTCATGCTGAGCCAAGTATTTTTCATTGAAGCCCATGGACCTAGACCCTCTGGATATCCAAGGATTGAATCATCTTTACCTACAACATTATCTCGTACTATTGGAGCTTCTTTAGACTTAGAGTTTACAAATTCTTGAGTAAAATCATTAATGCTATCCTCTTTGTCCTTAAACAAATACATCATGAAATTAAAATCATCTAATGGTTTACCACCACCTATATCATAATATCCATCATATGAATCTCTATAAAATTGCAAGTAGTCTGATTGAGTCATTCCTTTAGTCATTATTTACCTAATTTTATTAATTCTCTGTCTACAGATTCTAAAGACCAGTAATTCATCATATTCATGGCTAATAGATTATGGTGCTTACTTGCTTTTCCTGGTTCATCCCACCACCCAAATGGCATAAAACTTTGCTCTTCTTCAAACGTCATCTGATCTGCAATCACTTCTTTTAACTCGTTTAAATTAAGATTTCTCATAGTCTTACCATGTAGTCTTTGAGCTGCCTCTTGCATTGCTTCTATCATTGGGATAAGCCCACCATTATTGAATTGTTTTTCTACAGTATCACTTGTAAATTCAGGCGCCACCTTCTTATGCTTTAATAGCCTGTTGGTAAAATCTATAATATTAGTTTTATATATAGGTATAGTTCCGCGATTCAAAACAGCATCTTTATAGGCAGGGGCAAAAGGTAGTAGCTCCTTTTTAAATTCTTTACCTAAATCTTTCTCAAGAGCTTTTACACTTTGTATTATTTCTTCATTAAATGCATTAAAATCCTTTTCTTTAGGCTTAATAACCAAGTCTTTAGCTATTAACTCATCAAGCTGTTTAATCTTATCCATGTTATGTTTTACATATTTAAAGTTTTTCATCTGGATAGCTGAATTTAAATCTTCATAGAGCTCATGTTTAATATCCCATTCTGCAGTGGGAACGCCTTTAACCTTAGGCCCATATCCCATATCTGCAGAGTTCATATTATGATATACAATATTCATACCTTGCATATCATCTAATAGTCTATCCAACCTATTTATTATAGGCCCATCTTTTGTATCTCTATGCTTATTATAAATCTGATTGCCCGCTTCCCATAATTCTGAAGCCTTCTTAGTAATATCTTTAGGGCTAGTAAGAGCATGAAGTTCAGTATCTACAAGTCCATGGAATGCTTTTATTTCCATATCACCCATAAAATTTTGGTTTAATGACATTAAGGCTTCATTAAGTCTTTGAATATGCAAACCTGTTTTTTTATCACCACCATAATCAAGTCTAGCTTGCTCTAGTTCTTGTCCTAAAGCTGCAAACTCTTCTGGTGTAGTAAAAGATTTAGCATTATATTTAACTCTACTATTCAAGTCACCCACTACAGCTGTACGCTCTTGAGTCCTTGCTTTACCTACTGTTCCTAATGCTAATAATCCTAATTCAATCAAAGGAGTAAGAGCATTTTTCTCTTTCTCTTTTGGACCAGACAAGTCTGCAAAAGGAGAATACTTTAGATTATCAGCCATTAGTATACCTTCTTTCTATTCTTAATAATTATTGGTTTATTCTTATATTTCTTATAAAAATTATCTTTCTCATTCATAAAACTCCACAACTGCTTTATTGATGGAGTATATCCTCTTTTAATAAATAAATTATCTGATATACTCTTGAAGTGAGACACATCCTTCTCTATAACACCATCTATAATGGTATGAGGACCATGCACTAAAGATATATTCTGTTTTCTATCTCCACCAGAATCTATATAGTATTGCATATCATCTGTAATGTCTCTTATTTTATCAAAAGAAACATTCATATCAACCAATATATCTTGATCCCATCCATATTCAAGGCCTTTATTGAAAATAGTCTCAATATCACTTGTATCAACATCTTCAAAATCTGTGCCTAGAGGTCCCTGAAATACTATATCTATATCTTGTGCATTTTTACTAGGAAATGACCCTGTTAATATAACATTAAAATCATCTAATTCTTTAATATGATTCATATTAGAAAGCCAACTATTAATGTCTTCTTTCATTGGAAGTCTTCTATGTATTTCATTTTCATATTTACCTTGTTTAAAATTCATTAACTTCCCCAATCAAAATCAGGAACAGGAGGCCCATGATATCCTTCAGGTAGACCGTTATCATAATATTCCTCCATCATATTTTCAAATTCTTCTCCAAAATATTCTCCCTCTAGCCATGATTCTATGATTCCATTAGTCATGCCATCAAAATTAGCCTCCCAAGTATTACCAGGTTCACCTCCCTGTTGATATCCATCTCCATCCCATAAAACTCCATATCCATCAATATAAGATCCAAATGTTGGGTTTCCAGATCCATCATACTGCCATAGCATATCTCCAGTATTATATCCACCCATATTCTCTATTTCAGGATCCCAATAATTCATATTCTCATTATTTCCTACATCTATTGTAAACTCCTCATAGAAATCTGCATTTGGATTATAGTTATCATACCATGGAGTTTCATTCATGCCTGGTAAATAATTACCATCTTGATCATATCCTCCCCATTGTCCATAGTTATCCCAATCCCACTCTCCACTTGTATCCCAAGGTGCAAGTGAATTTTCACCCTCTCCAGTCCCATATCCCCAACCATCATTATTATCATCAAATGCTTCTAGGATAGAATTACCTCCACCCCATGGAGTTTGAGGGCTATATGCATCTCCCATTACATGCGTCCAAAATGAATCAATACCACCCCATGAGCCTGGTATTAACATACCCTGTATATACATATAATGAGCAGCCCCTATCTCTGCCTGGGTAAGATTCTCACACACACTAGAGTAAAATGCTTGCCCACCTCCACACATAAACTGTTGGGTTTCCTGATGTACATTACCATATATGTCACCATTGCAATTATCACCACCAGTAAGAAAGCACTCAACATCATCCATTATGGATTCCCAGTGACCAACCATTTGATTATTCCAGTTCTCTATACCCCACTGAGTAGTAGGCTGGCCAGTATACGCATTCCAATTGCCTGGCTGATTATAATAACAGTCAGCCCCTTGGCACATAATAGAATTGCAATCACCATTATAACATTGAACACCACCAGTAGAGATACCTCCTCCTTCAGTAGGATCCCAAGTTCCACTTTCAACATCTGATTGGAATTGAGAAACCATCCCAGCGATATCTAGATCTGTTACTTCTGTACCCTGATAGCTACCTTGATTCCATGCAGCATTCCACTCACCATAACCCCAATCATCACCTCCATATAGATTTTCATTCATCCACTGATAGAAACTTCCATCATGTGCGGCCTCCTCATACTCTTCCCCTAATAAGTCATATATCATATCATTAAGACTATCGTAGTCCTGATAAACTCCATCAACTATACCTTGGCCACCTGTACATCCACCACCTACACATTCAACATCTGCACAATCCGAAGTAGAGCATGCAGTTAAATTTACCGTATAATCACCAACAGCATTCTCAAGGTAGCTAGTCTCCCCAGATATATAACCTTCTAACATGTTCATCATTTCATCATATGAACCGCCAAATTCATCTTCCCACCAACTAACAAAAGAATCCCATTCAATGCCATTCTCATTAAGGAAATCTACAGCAGCAGAATCACATCCTCCACCTACACAATAAGGAGAGGAGCAAGGAATGTCATTACCAAGGTCATCTTGGCACACATTGACGTTTACTTCTACCTCAACACATAGACCTGTCTCTGGATCAATTTCTTCACCAATTCCACACTCTGGAGTCTCAGTCCCTTCTTCACACTCACCACAAGTATCTGGTCCATCAGGGCATGCATGTGGGAAAACACAGGGACCAATGTCGCCATAATTACATGCAGTTTCATCTTCGCATGATTCCTCAGGGCATTCCCACGAAAAGCCAACTTCTGATCCATCAGGGCATATATATGGTTGATCACATTCTCCAGCTGTACAGGCCGTGCTACCATTCCAACATTCAACTGTTCCTCCATCACCATTACATACACCACATTCATCTGGTTGTGCATTACCTCCTGCAACACCTTCACAATCTACTACTTCCCACGGTTGTAACCCGTCATTTTCATCCGATGATGCATTCATATCTTCTATTACATTATCAAGCCACTCAGTCCACTCTCCGCTAGCCCAATCAGCAATTAATCCATTATCTTCTAGCCAAGTAGTACACCAGCCGTCACCCCCTATAGCGTCAGTCATAGCCCAACAGTAAAAATTTTCTAAGTCCTCGAGAGTTAGGCCATTCTCATCCAATTGATCGATAATTCCATTTATACCGCAATCCTCACCCTCACAATTCGGAGAATTGCAATTATCATCACTACAATCTACATAGTTAGGATCTGCAACGCATGCACCATCTACCTCCATCTCGCCAATATCACATTCAACTATAGGAATCTCATCAGAAACGCATACTCCATCTATATCTGTAGTCCCCTCAGGGCATTCTGGCTCTTCAGGACACTCATCCTCACTACAAACTATACTCCCATCAGGACACATATGATCACACTCAGGACACTCTCCCTCAGAGCATGCTATGCTCCCATCAGGACATTCAAAATCACATTCAGGACACTCAATCTCATTACATACTATGCTCCCATCAGGACATTCAAAATCGCACGGCTCACATTCGTCCTCAAAACATACAGTGTCACCATTTGGACATTCAAAGTCACATGGTTCACATTGGGATGCATCACATACTACGCTACCATCTTCACATTCATAATCACATGGCTCACATTCAGATTGATTGCATACGATACTACCATCTTCACATTCAAAGTCACATGGCTCACATTCAGAGGCATCACATACAATACTTCCATCTTCACATTCATAGTCACATGGAGGTTCATAGCCTGGGCACTCTGGATCTGTTACTGGATCACATGGTTCAACATAGCCCTCACAGTCAGGATCTGTCTCAGGGTCACAAATTGCAACACACATCCATCCGTCGTATTCAGTACCTTCCGGGCAATGATCTCCACATTCTGATTCATCACATACAACATCATTATTGGGACATACATAATCACATGGTACACATTCATCTGCACTGCATACTATACTACCATCTTCACACTCATGGTCACATGTCGTCTCAACACATGGACCGCTTACACAGTCTGGACTATCACAATCAACTGGATTACCCATATCATCTGCACAAGTAAGAGGAATCTCCAGTGTAATACATTCGCAGGACTCTTCATTTAATTCTTGGGTTTCTGGATCACATACAATATCACATTCTGGCTCTTCACATTCATCTTCACTGCATGCTATACTACCGTCTGGACATACATGATCACATTCCTCGCATTCATCTTCACTACATACAATACTACCGTCTGGACATACATGATCACATTCCTGACATTCATCCTCAAAACATACAATCTCACCATTTTCACATACAAAGTCACATGGTTCACATTCATCTTCACTGCATACAATGCTGCCGTCCTCACATTCATGATCACATGGAGGTTCATAGCCAGGACAGTCAGGATCAGTTGCAGGGTCACATGCTTCAACATAGCCTTCACAATCTGGGTCTGTTTCAGGATCACATGGAGGTTCATAGCCAGGACAATCTGGATCTGTCTCAGGGTCACATTCTGGCACTTGATCCACACATACTCCTGAATCTGGATCTTCTACTTGGCCTTCTGGACAGCCTGCAGGAATGCAATCATAATTTCCAGTACCTTCATTCCATTCTGCAGCTTCACCTTCTGCACAACCCGTCTCTATAGGATCGCATTCATTAGTATTAACATTATAAACATGAGTTTCGGGATCGCAATCTGGAGTCTCAGTCACTTCTTCACATTCACCATCCTCATTAATTGTATTCCCAAGACTGGTACACATTTCTGCTGGAGTCATACATTCAGGATATACTTCAGATCCTGGTTGGTTGCAGTCATAACACCCTGGCTGATCAGGATTTCCACCTAATGATTCATTACATATACATGCATAATCAGTAGGATTATCATTACAATATTCATCTGCACTATATGTATCAGGCATTAATGCTGCATTAGCTCTGTATAGTAGGGAAATTTTATCTATTTGAGATGCTTGCCACTCATCAAATAACTCATATTGATCTTGCTCTAATTCTAATTGGTCTATAGCTATCTGATTTTGTTGTTGCTCATAATTTAAATCATATGCATTCTCTATTTGTAAAACTTGTATAGCATCATATAAATTATTTTCAATCCAACTTTGTTGATTATCATCAAGATAATCCTGAGTCTGCCAATAAGAATCTCGACTATTTATTGCCTGGGAATTTGCAAATTCTAATAAGGTCTGTTGAGCCAATTCATATAATCCACCACCAGATAAACCAGTACGAGCAGCATTATCTCTTATTGTGCTCATTGTATTTATTGTATCTAATCTATCAGAGTCTGATTCGAGAGCTAAACTTTCTCTAGTATACATTACATCTGTATATAGTGCTTGAAGTCTTTGTTCTAACTGTAAATCTTTTAAATCTTGATCACTACTTATAGACTCTGTCTGATTACTATACCATAAAGCTAATTCTGCAGCAATTTGAGTATGCTGCGTATTCATCATTTCTTCTAATAAATCAGCTTGATCAGTACTATATTCTGGAAAATAATCAGAGAATTGGTCGTAAAAGGAGTCTGCACTAAATCCTTGAGCATCAGCTCCAGGAAGGGAACTATATATTGACCATATTAATTCATCAAACCAATATGGTATTGAATTGTCATCCCACCAGCCCTCAGGCTCTGTTAATGGCCAATTATCATCAGGCATTTATGGACACTCTGCACTCATAGGATCAACACAAGAATTACAATAATTAGAGAAATACCAATTGCCAGGACAAGGATTGTCAACAGTGCCTTCCATATCTCCGTAAGTATTAGTACATTCATCTTCTCCAGTGGGTCCACAAGTATGGTTAGGATCTGGTCCTATATAATTTACAGCATCGCTTGGATCAAAGTCTAAACCAAATGGACTCCAATCATATTCATAATCTCCAACTGTAACTGTAGGATCGGTAGCTCCAAATGTACCAACAGATGAAAGTAAATTAACATACCAATCATCGTACATACTATTGACAGATGCATTAAATTGGTTAGCTATATTGTCTAAGTCAAAGTCTAAATCCTGTTGTGCAGTATTTAAATTAGCATAAAAATCATCTTCAAAGTCTGTCTGCTGTGAGGTATATAGGTCACTAGATGTACTTAAATTTGTAGTATATTCTTGTTGTGCTCTTCTTTTTTGTAAATTGATTTGCTGCAAGGAATTAGCAATGTTTTCTTTCATTAGCGAAGCTTGCCTAGATAAGCGCCCTCCGGATAATCCACTTCTACCCATGCTTTTTTTCATCTGCTGACTTGGAGCCATTTGACTATTTAAAAATTGATCCTGTGAGTCTGAGATCCTCATCATATCTCTACCGTAATCTCTTTCCATATTTGATATAGAATACTCATTCATCGTTTCTAATGCAGATAGCTGGGCTTGTAATACTTCCCAGTCACCACCTTGTGAGGTCTCAAAGCTATCCAGAAGAGCTTGTTGTTGAGCAGTAGCTATGGCAGCCTCTTGAGTGATATATGTATCGTCAAATGCTGCAAATGGACTATAATCAACATCACCACCAAGACTAGTAAAGTTTGATACAAACTCATTAATAAGAGCATCAGTATCAACTTCCCCTGATAAACCACCAGGTAAAAAGAAATTCTCATTTTCAAGATATTCATACCCGTAGCTTGCCATATATTCAGCCAGCTCTAGAGTACTTAAATTACTTAATTCATCTTGATCTGATGCAAAAGAATAATAATCATATACACTGCCATATCCAACAGTATTTAACCATGGATAAAAATTAGCTTCTCCACCAGAAGGATCATATACAGAAGCATCAGCAGTGGGGTCATCTATACCTCCCCATCCATATTCAAAGGGATTAGGCACTATTAGCCTCCTGCAGGCTTATCAAAGCCTCCCGTAGCAGTATAGTAACCTAGCCCAGCAGTACCAATATCTGCAATACTCTCGTATCCAGTTTGCCAGAAATCATCTGCCCAGGCATCATATGCTGCTATATCTGTTTGCCCTTGATATTGACCTTTCCCACTAAACTCCTCGGCAACATCAGATTCATACTTTCTAGCCTGTTCAGATAATGCCCAATCATATCCTGCTATATCTTCTTTGGCTTCACCTATCTCTGCAAGCATATCTCTTTGCCCTGAACTTAATACTCCAGTATCATATACAGCCTCTCCTACTTGAGCTCCTATAGCCGCAAAACCTGCAGCCTCTGCAAGATTTAAACCAAAGCTTGCTAGGGTAAAGGGATCAGTATATAAACCATGAGCTAATTTAAGGGCTCCAAATATATTTCCACCAAGTGTTGCAGCATCAGCTCTATCTCTAACCATCTGAGCTTGATTGTCTGCTATTGATTGAGTGAGTTCTTTATATCCCATCTCAAGATTACTCATTTCTTCTTTTCTAGTCTTCCTAGTTAATGCAATATCTGCATTTAACCATGCATCTGCTAGGGCTTGACTCGTTCTATTGCTCATAATATCTCCTTAAAAATCCTTGTAATATAATACTTCATTAATAATTTTTCCAAATGCTTTATTATGCTCTTTCAAGTGAAAAGACTACGCTACCTGAATACGTAACAGCAGTTCCACTAACATACTGAAATGCAGGATATATCATTTGCCCTGCACTCATAGATACATCTAGTGCAGTATTGACATGAAAGTACTTCCTTTTAATATTAGTCAATGTTATGCTATCTCTTAATGTCGCAGTAACAGCTGTAGTGCTTCCTGTATCATGAGGTATAGATGCCCCTGTCCATGTTTGGACATATACTACATTATCATAATTAGTAGTATTGTTCCCTACCCATCGTACACCCTTTAACTTGCAATCATAAGGCACTATAAGTCCAGCAGACGCAATAGTTGTAGTGAGAGAAATAGTATTTCCTACGACAGTATCATCTTCAGAATCATAAGCATCCCATTTGTTTTCATAACTAATAGAATCAATATCTCTAAAATAAGTCCTGCTTGTAGTTTCAACATCAAAGTAAAATCTATCTTGGATGCTGTGTAGTTGATGAGTATCTAAATAATGCTTAGGGACAATTTCATCATCTGTTGCAGGGGTATATGTCCCAGTATTCTCAGTAATTAAAATATTTTTTGTTGAAGCAACATTAATATTAAGATGTCCAGTAGTATCTATTTCAAGGTTTCCTGCCGAAGTTATTGAAGACCCATCAATATCTAAGTCACCTGCAATGGTAGTCATAGAGTTGGCACCCTTTCCAATAGCTACATCAACCTCTGCATCATCTGAACCACCAGTCAATATTAATCCAGTCTCAGCTCCTCCATCATGACTTGCTACTCCAAGTTCTAGCCTTCCTCCTTCTTCCCCCTCAGTTGGGACATCTACTCTCCCGTATATATAAGCATAATTCTGGAGATTATTGCCTGCATCTTCACCATTAAATAAAACCATTCCCACATAATCATCAGCAGCTCCTGCTCTCCCTTCTTTCTTAAAACTAAGGGTGCCAGCAAGTGCGTCATTGCTATTAGACTCTATAACTAAATCAGGGTCACCTATTGTAGTATCCTTTATGGTAAATTGACCACCAGCTACATCTGCTATTATATCTCCTGCAACATCTAATGTTAAATCTCCACTACTTACATCTATCTCGTTATCAGAAAGAGTCATGTATGCATTAGCACCCAATTGAACTGTACCGTCAATTAATGCTTTTTGTTTTAACCTAACCCTAGTATTGGTGACATCTAATTCCAAGTAAACATTACCATCAACTACATGTTGAACAACGGTATCAAGTGGAGCAATAATCCATGATGCATTCCCAATACCATCTGCTTCTGCCTGTAAGTTACCATCAGTTAAATATAACTTATATCCCTTTTGTATAAATACATCATCATCAAAATATGCTTGTCCTGGCTTAGCTACATCATCTCTACCAAAATATAAACCTTGATCAGAGACTCCATCTCTATTAATAAAGCTCCCTTTGTTGACCTGTAAATTCCCAGCCATTTCTAGGTTCTTATTTTTAGTATTTATTATAGTCTCTCTACCTCGACCTGATGTAGATGTTGTAGAAGTCTGAAGATTAGATGCTGACAATACTTCTTCAGTATCAGAACCCCCAGGTACCCCTAATACTCCAGTACCTCCGAAAGCATACCATTTATTTTTAAATTTAATAAATAGCCTTAGTCCACTACTTGTGGTTCTTAAGGTAATCTCTCCATCTTCACCTTCATTAGGTCTTGGAGGACCACTGCCAGTTTGTATCCTTCGACCTTTTAAATGATGTAATTTTCTAAGATCTCTCATTATCCAATTACACCTTTAGTTCTATATATTACTGAAATGTCATTTAAATGGAATCCTTCAACTTCACCTTTTATTTTAATCTTTAATCTTCTTGCTAATACAGGCTTCTTTTCTATACTTGGATCACTAAAATATATTTCCTTATTAGTAAAACTCCTATCAAATGATATCCTTGTATTTCCTAGATCATCATTCATCCTTAAATATGGATTTCCATCTAAGGAGGCATATATCTCTACATGCCCTCGAATATGCCTTGCATTAACAGCAATTTTATATATTTTAACTTCTTGCCCTGAGTCTCCAAAATCATATGACTTAGTCTCAACTATTATATTTTTATAATGCGAATTACTCCATGTTTCAGTATTTAAAAATTCTCTAATCTCTAAACTTCTAGTAACAATGCCAGATATTCTTAATATAGGTAGTCCAGTATTCGTAGTTAATCTACCCGGAACTTTTAGTACAGACGTTTGTATTAATGGTCTATCATCAAAACTGCTCAAATAATAACTACCATTAGTTCCTGGCAGAGCTATGCTCCCTACATCAGCAGGATCATATATTTCTGACGTATCTGTATATATTACAGTATAAAAATTTGTAGAGCTATAAGACGACGTCGATACAACACTCCATGGTATAGGATTATCTACATCACCTTCTGGCCATGGGTTGTTATCATATATGTCACTTCTCGTATTGATTCTAAATAATGTATTGCTTGTAAATATATCCCTATAATCTCCACCATATATAGTAAGACTTACATCGGTGCTCTGATATACTATATTTAATGCAAAGGCAGGATGTGCATCTACTGTTACTATACTTAATGCAGGTGTTCCCATTTGCGCACGTGCAACCGTTAATCTATTTGTAGTTATTCCTGTTACCTTTACTATCTCTGAATATCCAGGAGTTGCAGTTACTACATTTCCTCCAAATTGCAAGAATTGCCCAACATTAATATTAATAGCATCGGTTACATCAAATGTAGTAGTCCCTGCTGAAGTAATATTAGCAGCTAGTTTAACTTGTGTAAAATTATCTTGTTCATAAAGCGTGTAAGCCCTCTGAATATCAACCATAGAAGGTACCCCGAAAGGATTAGAATCTGCTTCATCTCTAATGCCTTCTAGTTTTGTTTTAAAATCACTAGATATTTCAAATGCATTTATATCATGCGTGCCCTCAGAATATATACTATAAGAACTGCCATTCTGTCCATCAATACCCAGACCATAAATAGAATTTATCGCACTATCATGAGAATAGGCATCATGCCTTTTTGGTGTTATAGAATAGAAGGACGCGCTAGTCGATGAGCCTGCATTAGTAGATCCTATTGTAGCTACGTTAGATTGTGCTATTGTAACTGTACTAAATGTAGTCCATGGTATTAAATATGGCCAATCATTAGTGACAGAAGCTGAAGGCTGATCATATATGTGAAACTGTAAAGCTGTATGACCTAAGTCATTTGGGTCCTCCCCAGGATCATAGTTAATATTGCTCAAGACCATAGATATATTTAATGCATTTGATTTACTTGAATTTGCATTTGACTCAACTCCAGATATCGTAATGCTATTCCCTTCAGTAAAAGATGAAGAGTAATCGCCTGGAACAAAAATATACCATCCCCTTACTACCCCGTCATCTCCAATTGGAGCTCCAAATGAACCAAAGATAGCACTTGGTATTTGAATTGTAGCTGGTGTATCCGTGTCCCTAGTGCATATTAAGCTGCCATCATGTTGATCGCCAGCAGCATTATAAGGTCCAGTCCCATCAACTCTAGGTTGGTTTACATATCTCATCATTAACATATGATTGTCATTATCAGCTGTGACTAAGGCTAGTTGGCCAGAGCCATGACCTCCGCTACTAAACATATCAAATGTCATAACAGTATCATTATCACAATCCCAGAAAACAGAAACATCAGTAGCCGTTATAATTATACGAGGAGAATCTCTTACTGTGTCACTAACATAATTTAATCCTGCTGGATTAATCAAACCTAGAAACCCAAACCACTGAAAGTATCTAGCGTTAAGCCAATATTCAACTCCGCCAATATTTATTGGGCTTGAATTTACCCAATTAATTGTATGGGCATAATTATAAATTGGCCCTTCATAATTACCTATTTCATTACGCATTTTTACAGGCACTACATGGGATATGAATTGTTGCGCTGCTGTTACTGGAGGGCCATAATTATCATCCGTGTCCCAATTTAATGCACCAACAAATGTACCATCCATAGAATGTGAAGATCTAGTTATTCTTAAGGTTCCTGGAAATGGTTCGCTAAATATAAAGGTATTAGGATGTTTAAATTCAATTTTTTCTGTTAAATAATTTAAAAAACTTATAGTCCCATCTGAACTATCAGGAAAATGCATGACATTTGTAATATCAGTATCTCCAATCCTTAAGACAGAACCATCAGCATCAGTAGTAAGACCAGGAGAATTTACATCATTAAGTTCCCAAAAAGCATCACTACCACCTTCTTCTGAAGTAATTTCAGCTGTAATCTCTTCATCTAACGCCTGTTGCAAAGTAGCATATAAACAGGTATTATCATAATTAGTAACTATATTCGATTTAGGGAGTGCAGATAAAACATTTAACGCTCTTGTCCAAGATTCTGTTAAAAAGCTATAGACAAAAGCATTTCCTGCAGCACCTATATTAGATGCTTCTGGATTCTCAAAGACAATAAGTTGCTCTGACACAGGTACATACCCAATCATCCCAGTATTATTACTAAAATCAAACCAACCTTCTACATCATCAGGGTTATTCACCTTAAGACTTTTATGTAATTTCCCATGAATAAGATTAGTAATACCTTCATCGTTATATAAATAGCAACCATTGCCATTGGTCCATGCAATTCCTTTTTCGGTTCTAATCACTTGATAAGGATATTGTATACCCATATAATCATATTCAGCTTCAAGATACTCATCAGCCTGAGATAAATTAATAATATATAATTTATTTGTTTTAAATTGTAATAACCTGTCTGCAAATTCTACTAAGGCTACAATATGTTCTCCGTCATTTGATCCAATACTAAGGAAATAACCTACCTCATCAGGGAAAACATCATAGTTGTCAGGAGGGGACATAGCTATAACATCTAATTCTGCATTTTGCTTAGCATATGTTATAGTTGGCTGCTTATAACTTTCATTTTGTCCATCCTGCCATGCAGCATCAGCTATAGTATTAACATCAAATTTAAGCCTTCTAACACCACCTAAATACGTTCTTCTATTTGCTATTACAACTGACTTATAAATACAGGCAGTACTTGATGAATTATGAGAATAGCCTCTTGTAAGAGAGTATGTCATAGCAGGTTCATGCATTATTTTTATAGGGGCAGTATTATGAGCTACATTATTAGCGTCAGTTATTGTAAGTTGATCAGCATTTATTTTTTGACCCCCACTTACTTGTATATATGGAGGATCAAATTCAGATGACCCAAAGTAAAAATCTATTAATTTTTTAGGATCGTTAAATTCACCAAGACTATTTTGAATGTAATATATATTTACACCTATAATCCTAGGATCCCAACCAGTAGTGGATACATAAAGAGTAACATCTAAAGAGTAAAAATCATGAGTAATATCAGCACCTGTATTCGCACCATCATGTGCAAATGGCGTTACCGTAGATTCTTGGTCACCTTCATAGACGAAAGATGCACCAAACTTCATGTCAGTATCTGCTTGCCAAGTACCATCAGTATCATCAGTATGGTCAACATGTATTGCTATATTTCCACCACCCCAAGAATCTGCATCTAAATGCGCTACTGTTACTCCAGTATTTACATCATCATCACCTGCCGAAGCCTGGTGACAAAGATTGTAACTTGTAGCTGCAGTTGTAGCACCATCTAATGCTGTTATACTATTAGCTACAGTTGGAGGGTATATAAACGCATCTAATCCATGTTGCATCCCATCATTAGAAAAATTATGTGTAGAAAATCCTGACTCATTTCCAGTTCCAGCCTCATAAGTGACTGATGAAGGAAACCATGTTTTATTTATAAATTTTAAATACTTTACAAATGTATGACTATTTGTATCTAAGGTTGAATTAGCAGTGTCGGCCAGCGGTGCTGTATTTTGAAAATTAGAATCACATACCCTTAAAGCTCCATCTACTGAAGAATAATAGAAGGTGGGATGAGCAGAATTATTCATATCTCCAAGTAGTAATAACTTATCTGTAGACTCTACATCATAAAATCCAATTCCATTTAAATTTTGGAAGGCTAATATCTTTGATTCTATAGCAAGATCATCAGACACCCTGAAATCAGATCGATATGCAAATAGACCATATCCAGGAGTAATAGTTGCTGCTATATTATTCTCAAGATCGTCATGTACCTTGTCTGATCCCATAGGTCTTATTTTTCCTGGGACATCACACATTAAATTAGTTACATTTGCAAGTCCTCCCTCTGGAATATCAGATTCATCTACTGCATTTATTATACCTAAATTAAAGTCTTTTATTTGTAGAAGAGTCTTTGGCACGCTTATGTTTTCCTTTTTTCTTTAAATAAGAATATAATAGTTCATTGTCTTCATCATAGTCCCTCCAATCATGGGATTTAACTTCACCCCCAGATCTTGCATTCTTCTTACCCATTATAATGCCTTTTTAATAGCCGCCTTAATTACACCCTCAACAGTATCGTATAATGCATTCATTATTTTTTCTTCAGTAGCCTCTGAAAGAAAAGGTATGTCAACATTTTTATTTAATGCATCTACTACTTCCTTTTGTAATTCTTCTCCAAATACTTCGTCAATTACTTGATCTCCTAAGTTTCCAAAAATGCCCATTACTTCTCCTTCTTTATTAGTTTAGTTATTATATCTACAAGAGCCTTATAAGACTTCTCTATACCCTTCTGTTCTATTTGTATCTTCTTTTGCTGATTAATCAACTGGATGATAATGCCTTCCAATCTCTTGAAACTTTCTTCCAGCTCTTCCATCAGAGTGTCCTGGATGAATTTGTTCTGTTTCCAAATAAAATATGCAAGTCCTATTGCTGCTACTATCGGAAATCCATATTGGTCCAAGATTGCTATA
>Ga0209337_1001187_pt1 | contig 20140 bp, 23 predicted proteins | sample LinPmetageLP53_FD_184044 | JGI IMG/M metagenome (GOLD analysis project Ga0209337, IMG submission 184044) | Marine viral communities from the Pacific Ocean - LP-53 (SPAdes) (version 2) | ecosystem: Environmental > Aquatic > Marine > Oceanic | place: Pacific Ocean | collected 2010-02-08 | reverse complement strand
TTAAAAATCCAAACTTAAAAAAATTATATGAAATATTAGGAGTTGAGAGGTGTACATATTTTATAGGTAAATATTTAAATGATGTTCTTGGGGATTGTGGTATTTTTTACAATACATATCATGATTACGAAGAATACAATTTAAGAGAAAAACAACTTTTAAAAGACTTTGACCAATTTAAATATTTGGATTGGGGTGAGTTAACAATACTACACATTAAAAAATTCATAAAATTTATTGGAGGTTAAATAATGGATTATAGATGTGAAGAATGTAATCGAGAATTTAATGAAATAGATTTTATTAATAATAATGATTTCATTGAAAACCACGAAAATTATTGTCAGACTTGTGAATTTAAATTAAGTAAAAATATAGAGGTATAAAATGGAAAAACAAGGAACAAGAAAATTATTTCATCTTGACGAATTGATAGATGAATTTAACTCAGAAATTATAAAAAAATATATTGATGACGGTAATTGGAGTCAATACGAAATAAACAACGTCTACGGTGTTGAAATAGTAGATTATAAAACTAAAGAAATAGGTTTTGAGATGTTTGAAACTGAAGAAAATCAATTAGATTTTTATCATGAAACCAACCACGAAGAAAGAGATTATGAATATGACTTTGATGGTGTTAGAAAAGGTGGTCAAGGTTTATCAAAAGTTACTAAAGTAATGTGTAAATTATGGGGTTATGAATTTGATAAAATTTATATTCAAAAACGTAGTTATAAAGAACTTAAACATTTTGAATTTTGGTTTAGTAATCATAATAAACACTATAAACACAAGTTTATAGAATTTGACGGTTGGACATCATCATTTTATTCCTATGACATACCATAAACACAACAACTTAATTAAAAAAAAAGAGCTTAGATTTTTAAGTCTAAGCTCTTTTAATTTGTAACTAAATTATACACAAACCTGGTCATTTGGTATACAATTATATACATAACAAACTAAATTGTGAGGATAAAGTAATGAATAAATTAATACAAAAAGAAAATGTTGGTGTATGGGATTTTGAAGATGACATTTTTCGATTATTTAGGAAAATAAAACCTGAATACATTACAAGCGATATTGAACCTGATTACGATATAACTTGTGATAGTTGCAATAAAAGAGTTTTTTCAGAAAAAGGAATTTACAATAACTTTACTTTTTATATTTGGAATGATGATGAATGGAAAAAAATATATTGCCTTAAATGTTTTGCACATAAGACAAAGCCAAGTTCAATTTATGGAATTTGTTTGCAGTATGATTACAAAGAAAAATCAATTAGTATGACTTGCCCAAAAGAAGATGAAGATGAAAATTTTGGTACAGATAACCATAATTCTTGTAATAACAATGGTGGATTAGATTTAATTCTTTATGATGAAAAAGAATGTAACAATATGCTTTCTTTTATGGTTGATCAACGCAACGATAAAAAAGTTTCGTATGAATGTTGGTATTGTGAAAAACCTATCTATAATTTGAATGATATGTATTTTAATGGTGGTGGAGTATCAGGTGGTTTAGAACCTACGAATTACTATCACAATTATTGTTTAGATAGTTATTTAGAATATAGATATGAAAATTGTTATTAAATTTTGCCTTGTAGTCAACGACAAGTTTACAAAATATAAATACCCTAGACTAATAAAAATCTAGGGTATTTTTAGTTAAGGGAGTAGTTATTTAAATTCCTATTATAAAACCGAATGTTTCATTCTCTATAAGCATCTTTACAAGCAAAGATTTCATAAAGATATTTATCTACATTATCTTTAGTTAATGTTTTATTTTTTATTAATTCCTCAATTATTTCGTCAACTTCAAATTCTGTTAATTCTTGAATTGGTTTATTTATTGCCAATATTTTATTTTCTTTTTTCATTTTAATTTCCTTTTATTCATCTATAAATAATACTTTTACTTCGTCATTGCATTTCAAACATTGTGCGTATGAAACATCTATTATTTCATCTACAACAAATTTGTTTTTTTCGTTTTCGTATACCCACGCTTGAAACATCAAATCGTGAGAATTACAATCAACGCAAATATAATGTTTGTTAATCATTTTCTAAATTCTCCTTTACTAATTTTTCTACTAACATTTTAAAAAAGTCGCTTTCGGTTAAAACGTCAAATTGAAACTCAATCCAATTTCTTAAAAAACCTTCTTCTTTTCTACATTCATCTTCAATAACTTTTTTAATTAATTCGTATGTATGTCCACTTAAATTATATTCTTCTGATTTAATCATTTTAATTTTCTCCTTTGTTTACTAGATAAAAAAAAGCCTAGAAATTAATCTAGGCTCTATTAATTTAAAAGTTGTTGATAATGTACGAATTATAATCATTACCTAATTTTTTAAATTCCAAATAACAATAAGTACTGAGTGCAAGTTCTTGAATACTCATATCGTAATTTGCAAGTAATTCTTCTAAACTGTCATATTCGGTGTAATCGCAACAAATCGCAATAACATCAAATTCAATTGGCTTATCCATTGATTCTTCAACCATTTCTAAATGCTCAAATAATACTTCAAGACCCTCATAACTAAATTGTTTTGGTCTAACTTTATTAAATGTATCTATAAATTCATGTTGTGTAACTGTATTAATCATTTTTCTTTTCTCCCTTTTTGAAAAAATCGTTTTCTTTTTTTAAGTCATCAAAAGAAATATTAAATTCTTCTTGATGGTATTTTGATTTAAAAGTTTGCTTTTCTTTTTTTAGTTCTAACTTTTCATTAAAACTAACTTGCAAACCCTCATTCGATTTGAGGTTCATAAACTTACTCCCGAGATTGTTTATTGTTACTTAATACATTATACAGGTATAAACAGGAAAATTCTACAATTAGCTGCCCTAGTTAATTAAATATTTGAACCTAAAAATCGCCTTGTGTTATTATATCCTGAATGGTGTTTATCATTGTTTACTAACAAAAAAGCGATATAAGGCAATTCTAGAGAGCCAAAAATTAAGAAAATGAAACAAAAAACCCAAAAATCCACGAAAAGAAAGAAATCGAGCAATAATATTATTATTAATAAAAAAGAAGATAATAATATTATTACTATTAATAATAATAAGATAATAGGACACCCTATTAGACCTAATAATATTACTTATAAGATATTAAGAAAATATTATAAAGAATTATTATTAATAGGTAATATTAATGTTTGCCTTGATATTTCAAAAATAGGTAGGCGTAGAGGTAATGAAATATTAAAACGTGGAAAGATAGCAATAGAAAATAACATTCTTGAAGATAGGTATTATGCAAAGTTTTACGTACTCTCCTCACGCGTACACGCGAAGTGGATTTCTCAATCAATTCAGAAATTACAGGAAACAAATAACAAAGGTGGGAATAATCTGCAATGGTTATTAGAACAACAGGCTCCAGAAGATTTTAAGAAAATCCAAGAGAACAACGACACAAATGCAATGAACTTAATATTTGCCTTACAAAATACGTCTAAAGTATTAAATAAAAATAGTATAGAAAATAAAAATTCTTAAAAATTCCTAAAAATTAGTAACGCCTGGACTAAAAGCCAGGAGGCTAAAAATATAAAAAAATAGGCCTGGCAGCAGAGCTGAGCAGCATAGCTGAAAAGTTTAAATCAAACCTAAAATAGGCCTAAAAATAGTGTTTTTTACCTTGTTTAATGTTACAATTGACTTAACAAATTAAACAAACAAGTAATGGAGAAAAATTGTTTACTAAAAAACATTTCATACAAATTGCCCAAGTGTTAAAAAATCAAAGATTAGCAATTCAGGGTTCAGATAATAAAGATTTTAAGATATTAATTTCTAATATTGAAAACGAATTAATAAATCTATTTATTGAGGATAACGGCAAATTTAACATTCAAAGATTTAGGAATGCAAGTAACTTAACAACAGAAGAAAAAGGATTAGCAATATGAGTGAAATAACAGAAAAATACGGATACGTAAACACAACAAAATTACGAAACTTCATTGATTCAATTATTGACGAGTTAAACGCCTTAGAAAATGAAATTGACGGTATTACAGATTCAAGCATTGGAGATGTTCAATATGCAATTGATGACTGTTCACACACTGCCGAAAGTTTAAAAGAAGAATTAATGACTTTTTTTAATAGTGATTGGATAGAGGGGAATAAATAAAAATGATTACAGAAAAAAATAAAGTAATAATGGAAGTTACAATTAATGGAATGGATAACAAAGAAAAGATATTAGATGTAATACAAGAATTATCAGATAATAATTTAGATTTTTATCCAAGCGTTAGAACATTAAAAGAACCTAGATTAAATAATGATGATACATATTATCTAGGGAATAACGATTAATTAAAACATTAGCCTAGTAGAATTAATATTTTGCTAGGCTATTTTTTTTGCTTTCCTGTTTGCTTTTTTGTTTGCTTTCTTTCTTTCTTTCTTTCTTGCTGGTGGGGTTGGGCCTATAATCATAAAGGAGCGTAGCGACAACAATATTTCTTGCTGGGGTGGGGGGTATAGCTTAGGAATCAGTTAGGAAAAGTATAAGAGTACTATTCCATAGATTTAATTTTATCTGTACAATATTAATTATGGATACCCATACTAGAGATAAATTATTAGCTCAGATGAGTTTAAAGCCTTCTACAGCACAGTTAGACATATTAAATGATGCTTCACGTTATAAATTGATAGCAGGAGGTGTACGAGGAGGTAAGAGCAGATTAGCTGGTGCTTATATGACTTTAAAAATTTTAGAAAGTATTGCTAATAAAACTGCTAATCCTGGAGATATATACTGGTTAGTAGCTGCTGATTATGAAAGAACGAGGGCAGAATTTAATTATATTGGTACAGATTTAGGTAATCTAGGCCTATTAGGCGACATGAGTAAGCCTATTAATCCAGGAATATTAAGATTAAACGTATGCGTATGTGGAGAATCAAGATGCAGCCATGAAAAGATTGCTATAAAAACTAAGTCGGCGAGTGATTTTAAGAGTTTAGCTATGGAAGCTCCTGCTGGAATAATAGGATGCGAGGCTTCTCAATTAGATTTAGAAAGTTTCTGGCGTTTAGAGGAGAGATTAGTAGAGAAACGTGGATGGCTTATGTTAGAAGGTACGTTTGAGAGTAGTTTAGGATGGTATCCAGAGAAATATATTCATTGGTCCTCTCCTGCTGTCCAGAAAACCGAGAACGTAAAGAGCTTCTCCCTCCCAACGTGGACTAATACGGAACTTTTTCCTGGTGGCAGGGAGGATCCAGAGATATTAAAACTAGAAAACACGCATAGTGAGTCATGGTTTATGGAAAGATTTGCAGGTGTACCTAGTCCTCCAAAAGGTAGAGTGCATGAAATGTTTAGAAATGAAGTGCATATTCAAGATGTAGACTTTGTAGAAGGACTTCCTGTGTATATTTGGGTAGATCCAGGCTATTCAAGAGCTACAGAATCTGCATATTCCGTAGAATGTGCGCAGATTATAGACGGCCAGATAAGAGTTTTTGATGAAATATACGAACAAGAGAAAATAGGTTCTGAAATATGTCAGATAGCTATGACAAGGTCATGGTGGAATAAGGCAGAAAAGTACGGAGCTATAGATCAGGCAGGTGCGCAGCATCAAGCTATGCCCTCTCAAATTGAAGTTTGGCAACAAGAAACAGGATTATATTTGCATCCAACTTATGTAAGAATTATTGAAGGTGTTGAAAGATTTAATACTTTTTTAAAGATAGATCCCATAATGAAAGAACCCAAAATTGTTTTTTCCCCTGACTGTAAAGGGGTAATTAGCGAACTAGGTGGAGGCCCTAATCCCTTCAATGGCCAGACTAAAGTTTACTCTTGGGCGACAGACAGAGAAGGTAACGTACTTGGCACAACGCCAAGAGATAGGTACAATCATGCAGTAAAGGCTATAACTTATGGACTTATACATGAGTTCGGACATGCGAAAGAACCAAGTTCTTATAGTCCAAGAGAACCATCAATATCTTATTGGTAAAATATGACAACTGAAAAAAGATTAACTGCTAAACAAATAGACTCGATAGTAAATGAGGAAAAAGAAAAACCTCAATACTTGAAACTTAGAGATAGATGGGAACAAGATTATTCTTATTATTCCCTAGAAGAATACGATGCTGGGGAAGGTTATCAATCGTACACAAGCAATAAACCTCGTACAACAGCTGATAAAATTATAAGTTATTTAACGGAAGCAGCAATGACTGTACGAACAAGGTATGATCGCAATGATCCAGAAAGCGCAGAATCTGGAACTTCTCTCGAAAAATTCATTCGTGGTTGTATTCGTATGGGGGATGACCGACTAACCTCCATGTTATCCCCAATGCTGCAAGATCAATTATCCTGGTATATTGCCGTAAGAGGTTGGTATTGTGGCAGAGCTATGTTTAACAAGCAGGAAAACGGATCAATTAAGTGTGAGATAGAACCATTTGATCCTATGAACGCAACCTGGAAGTTTGATTCTAATGGTTTGAAATGGATAGCCAAATCACATTCTAGAACCCCTGATTTTATTAAAGATACCTATGGAATTAATATGGATTTTTCAGCAGGTGATTACGAAACTGGAGTAGATGTACACGAATATATTGATAGATACACAAGAAGTGTTGTGGCTAATGGAAGATTTTTAATAAAACCAGAAAAACATGAAAACAAAAACTTAAATGGAGAGCCAATAGTACCTGCATTTATAGGTTATGTAGGACCACAACCATTCGTGCAAGGTGATTACTCTGGAGATAACGTATGGGGTGATGTTGGTGAAAGCGTGTTTGGACACATAAGAGGATTAATTGATAATCAAAATAAATCTATGTCAGACTGGCAAACACTTGTAAGACGTGCCGTTAAACATCCTATGATACTAAGAAGTAGGGATGGAAACCTTAGACTTATGGATGATCCTTATAGAGAAGGCGCAAATATATCATTAAAAGATGGTGAAAATATAGAATTAGCACCAGAAATGAAACTTGTAGCTGATGCAGGAGCCTTTATTGGTAGTGTTAACAGCGAATTACAACAAGGTACTGTACCTGATATTGTTTTTGGAGATATTCAATTTCAATTATCTGGACATGCAGCAAACATACTTAGGTCTGGTGCGCAACATCAAGTAGCACACAGAATGAAAGCTTTAAGTAACGCTTATAGTCAAATAGCAAATATTTTAAGATCACAATATCAAGGTGGTAGGTTTGGCAAATTAAGTTTTGATGGTGTTATGGGCGAAACACAAACATATTTTGAAGAAGAAATAGAACCAGAAGAATTAAAAAAAGCAGGAAACTTAGAAGTTATGTTCAAAAATTCTCTTGGAATGGAGGATCCACAGAGATTCTCTACAGCTCAAATGTTAAGAGAAGGGCCAGTTCCATTAGCACCAGATAGTTATATTTGGAATGAAGTGTTGGATGTTGAAGATCCTGACAAGTGGAAGAAAGAAATTTTTGCACAGCAAGGCGCTAGGTCAGAACCTAAAGCTATGGCCTACAATATGTGGGAAGGTTTATTAGAAAATCAAAGACCAGTAGAAGCGCAATTCTTTTTAGATCAAATGAAACGTCAATATACACAAGAACAAAGAGAAGAATACATACAGAAACTACAGTTTCAACAGGCAATAATACAGTTGCAATCACAATTACAGATGATGCAGCAAGGTGTGCCACCACAAGGAGCAGAACCACAACAAGGTCAACCACCAGGTCAACCACCAGGTCAACCACCACAAAATCCTAGACCAAGCATGCAAAATAACAATGGAGTTGTAACAGGACCAGAAAGTGGGTATGATTTATTTAGAGGAACAACGCCACCTAACAACACTAGAGCGCCTGGACAACCTAGACCAGGAGCTAGAGGATAATTAAATGCAAGAATATACAGTTACTTTAACAAATGGACAAAGTTATACAATAAGGGCAACCTCAGCTGCACAAGCAGCAAGAATAGCTAATGAAGATGCACAAGAATCAGGAAGCTCAGTTGCAAACGTAACTGAAGCAGGTTCAAATCAGCCTATAACTACAAGAACGGCTACTGGCACACTAGATGATAGTGGAAACATGATATATGAATCAGGACCAGAAAGAAGTTTTGGCATCAGGCCTACACTAAGTGATGATGATGACAATAAAAAATTTGTTGATTTAGCAGGAGAAGCGGCAGCGTTAAGAGCAGCGGAACAAGAAGCAAGAGAAGCAGCGGAACGAGAAGCAGCAGCAGCAGCAGCAGCAGCGGCTATGAATAGTGGATCTGGTTTGGGAGGTGTTCCTTTGGTAAATCAGCCTGGCTCTAATCGAATGACTGGAACTTCTTCTATTATGCCAGAAATAAACCCAATTCCAGAATTAAACTTAGGAGAATTAGATCCACAAGCAGCTTTTCAAAGACAGATGGGCCTTACGGCAAGAAAAGTAACAGATCCTTATAGACAATATTTAGAACAGTCATCATTTCCAACTTTTTTTAATCCTTTTAGATTTGGAAACGTATTGCGTGGTGCAGGATTTGCTGATGATATAACAGAATCTGCTCCTGGTTACGAAGATTACTTAGCAACTGTGCGTAATCCATTACAAGCAAGGCAGAGTGCAGCAAATATATTCGATCAAATTGTAAGTGGAATAAGTAACAATACATTTGCTCCAGGTTCTGCTGCATCTTTATTTACAGATGTTCTTGGAACTGGACCTAGAAACACACCTTATGGTGTAGGACAAGCACAAAATGCACAATTATTAAGTGGTTTTGGATCATTAGCTGAACAAGCGTTAAAGAATAGAATTGGTAGTGCAGCATTTAATTTGATTAGTAACCAATTACCATCTGTTCAAAATTTATATCAAGATTATTATGGTAGATCACAAGCAGGGGAAGATACAGCTCCAACTTTTGCTCAGGCGTTACAAGGTGCATACGGATTAGGAGGGTAAATTATGACAATGCCTAACTTTAACGAAAGTTACCCTAATCAATTTTTAGAACCAAGATTTCAAAATCCATTTTTAGATTATTTAGAAGGATCAACGCAAGGCCAATTTGGTATTTTTCAGTCTATGGCGCAACCTTTTGCTACAGAAAAAAGAAAAAGAGAAACAATATCTAATGTATTTCAACAAGCTCAAAACGAATTTCTAGGTGAAATAGCTGGAGCAGCAAGACGTGGAGAAACACCAACAACTACATTCACAGAATTTTTAGATCAATTTCCTGTATCACAACGAATTCAACAACAAGCAGGATCGCCCTACACTAGGTCATTAGCTCCTCCAACAAGATTTTTATACGGATTTTAGGAGTTCATTATGGTAATGGGTCCAAGTCCAAGCTTTTCATTAGAAGAACTTAAAAAATCAAGAAATATACTACAACCAGTTACAGATTATGGACCTATATTTGGCGAATATCTAGCGAGAACAGCTAAAAACGTATTGCAAACTTTACAAGATCCAGTAGCACCTATTCAAGAAAAAAGATTAACTAAGCCGTTTTACGAAGATGAATTTGCAAAAAGATTTCGAGAAGAAACTGATCCTTTATTTACATCAGGAATTTTTAATGCACAATTACCATTTGGTGATAAAACTTTAGGGGAAGGCGTGCAAAATGTTGCACTAGGTCTTACTCCTCTTGATGTTGGCTTTGGTGTTGGTTTTGCATCTAAAGCAGTTCAAGCTCCTTTTAAGTACGCAGGTGCAAAAATAACAAACAGTAAAGGAAAAAAAGTTTTTGGAGCCTTAGAAGCAATAACAGCTCCAATTTCAAAAAGTGATAATCCAGGTAGAAGATTTGCAGCAGAAATGGCTTTTGACCAATCTATTCAACTAGCAACACAACTTGGAGGGCCAGCGTTTGGATTACTTGCACCTCTTGCAACTAATTTAGTTGGCAGAAGTATTATTAATACAACTAAAGGAATTAGGGCGAACCCACCAAAATTAAGTGATTATTTAAACAATCCAGCAGCAGTAAACGCAGCTAGGCCAACCAGGATAATACCTGTTAACGAAGGACCACTTATAGGTGGAGCATCACTTGATCCTGAACCTCTTGAATTTTATGGTAGAAATGCAAGCGCATCTACTACTGGAAATTCTCCTGATCCTAGATTTTCTGGTAATGGAGAGTTTCAAAGATTAGATTTTAAAATTAAATTAATGGATGCTAATGAAATAATAACTTCTAATGATCCGTATAGTCCAAATTTTGCAAAAGACGGCAGATACCCAGAAATAAAACAACCTAGAGAAAGACTAACAACAAGAGAAGAACAAATTGAATTAATAACTTTAGCAAAAACTTTAAGAGCTGATGATTTAATTGACAATACTTCTAGGCTTGATACAGGTATGCCAATAATAGGCGATAAGCATGTTGAAAGTGGAAATAAAAGAATGATGGCAATAAAACTTGCTAAAAAAGATTTTCCAGATGTATACAATGATTATGTTCAAAGGCTGAGAGAAAGGTTAGAAGAATTTGGAATAGCTAAAACTGATTTAGATAGATTTGATTTAGATGAAAATATACCTGTAATAGTTAGAGAAAGACAAACAAAATTACCAGATGATGCTTTGACTCCATACGTTATTGATGCAAACACTTCACAAGTCGAAGCATTTAGTGCTGTTGAAGAAGCAGGCCAACTTGCAGAAGGATGGAACCCAGATTTATTAAACAGAATAATTCCTACAGGTAAAACAATCCAGGAAACACTTAAAGCAACTAGAAATTCAGAAGTAATAAATTCCTTTAAGTCCTATGTGAAAGGTAATCCTAATTCTAAAAATTGGTTTAAAAATGGAAAATTAACAGAAGAAGGTGTAACTAAATTAGTACAAGGATTAAGAGTAAGAATATTTGGACAAGACAATGCAGATTTCTTAATAAAAAATATTGATGAATTACCAGATCAACAAACTAAATCATTATTTAATGCTATAGATGAATCTTTGCCACAACTTGCAGTAATAAAAGGAAAAATAAACAAATTTACATCTCAAACGGATTATGATATTTCAACAGAAATTATTGGAGCTATAAAAAGGTTTAGGAGTTTAAAAGAACAAGCAGGAAAAAATAATCAAAGTGTTAAAACAGCAATAGATGTTTATCTAAATCAAACACAAATGTTTAATGAATTTGCATCAGATCCTGTAGAGCTTCAACTACTTAATCTGTTTAATGGACATGGTAAAGGTTCTAATTCATCAAAACAAATATCTAGCGTATTTAGTAAATATGAAGAACTTGTAGAAGAAAATATTGGTCAACAAAATATGTTTGAACCATTAACCAAATTGCAAATATTAGAACAAGCTATAAAAAAAGCTGCACCAGAGGGAACAGAAATTAATACTGGAGCTACTGGAAGGTTACTTAACCCTCTAGATAAAGAAATTGAATATCAAAAGAAAACAATAGATGATAAAGATTTTGATAAAGATATTGATGATCCTGTTTCAAAAAAAGATCAAAAAGAATTAGAAAAAAAAGTCAGAGAAGAAGGTAATTACACATCTAATGAAGATTTAGCTACTACAAATAATAAACTAGAATCTGACCTAAACCCTAAAAACAGCAGTACATCCAGGAATAATATTGATAGTCCTTTAATAAATACTGGTCAAGAACTTGATATACCAATGACTGCAACAGCAAGAAAAAGGCATGACGAAAAACCTATTGTAGAAACAACACAAAAAGAAATTATTATAAAAGAAAAAGACATTCTTGATAGTAACGATGTAACAAGACTTGTTCCAACACAAGCATTTCGCAATCTTATAGGTAATTTTACAATTGAATTACATTTGTCGTCATATCAATTAGGCATAAACAGGGTTTATAAAATATTAAATAGAATACCAGGTTTAAATCCAGAAAAACTAGACCTTCTGCATAAAGAAAAAAATATTATAGATGGAATTAGAAAATTTTACGATCAGGCAAGAAGTAATATTGAATCAAAAACAGCTGCAATGACAGCAGAAATAACAGCAAGAGTTAATGGTAATTTTAACGTAGATAAAAAAACAGGTTTAATAAATGGGGTAGGATTTATAGAGAAACAAGTAACAGATATAAAAGGGCAAGTTGTATTAAAAAACGGCAAACCAATAATTAAAGAATTTAGACCAACAATAAATGATATAGCAGCAGATCCAAGCAGGTTTAATTTAACACAACAACAACTAACAACTCTTGATTCTATAAATGAAACTATGATACCTGTAAGTCAATTATGGAAAGAAATTCCTGAAATATATAAAAAATATAAATATGCCGAAAACCTTACAACAGTTAGAAAAGATATAAATAAAGATAATGGATTTTGGATGCCTAGAGGTGGTGCATTTGAAGATGGAAATGTAGAACAATTTATAATTCCTAAAAATTTTAATAAAGCAAAAGCATGGAATAAATCAGCAATATTTGATTCTATGGGCGAAGCAATAGATAACGGATACCAATATCAAAGTTTAGCAGAATCATTATCTACAAATATTAGGCAAATAATGATGCAAAATGTAATAAATGCTATAGAAAAAGCAGCTAAGAATATAAGAGATGTTGAGGGAGATATAAGTTTTAAAACATTTGACGATATTTTTGGAGAACAATTTCCAGAAATAATTAAAAGAAAAAAAGAAGCTGTTAAAGAATTTACACGTCTTACCAGTTTAAAAAATGTTTTAGAAGTGAGAACACAAGAACTTGTTGATGGACTTTTAAATGAAAAACCAAAAGATGCACATAAAATATTAGAAATTATACAGAAAAAACAATATGTAATTAAAGCTGGAAAAAGTTCTGGAATGACTAGAAAAGAAATAGAAAATGAACTTAAAATAGTTGAAAAAAAACTTATAACAGCAACAAAAGAATATGATAATGCAAAAAAAACAGTATCTCCTGAGATAGAAGGATATGAAAAATTAGAAGATTTAAATTATGCAGAATTAAATGATATGTATTTAGATAAATCTGCAGCAAAAAGTTTTAATCAGTTTATTAAAGATATAGAGCCAAGAGATTCAAAGACAGGACTTGCTTTAATAAGAGCATATAATGCTGTGTATCTAAGATTTAAATCTACAGTAGATAATTCTGGAATTGCAATACAAGGGTTAGTAGGATTAGTTACAAATCCAAAAACTTGGGCAGTAGCAGTAAAGGCCAACCTTAAAGCGTTAGCTAATAATAAAGATGCGATGGGGCAAGCATACATAGAATTTAATGCACAAGCAGCCAAAACAGGAAGGTTTACATCTAATCAATGGATAAATGTTGGACTTGTTCAAAATACTGACGTAGTTAGATTGCAAAGTGGAGGATTAGATGTAACAGAAACAAAAGGTCGAGTAAAAGCATTTATGGATAAATTACCATTTGATGACGCTTTTACAACTTTTGGAAATACATACAGGTTAGCAGAAGCAGATGATTTATTAGCTGATGAGTTAGCTAGAGGGCATACTATGAAAAGCTTAATTGAAAGTGGAAGAATAAATGATATAGCTCGTATAGCTAATACTTTAAGTGGAACAACTACTACCAGTAGTCGGTATAGAAGGGTTGTAGATGTTGGAAGTATTTTTTTATTTGCTCAAAGATATTATTTAACAAGATTAAGGTTTTTTCAAAAAGCAGTAAAAGGTACTGCAACTGGTAGTGTGCTTGGCGTTAGCAAAGGATTATCAAATGATTTAGAAGCTCGAATACTAGCTAAAAGGATGCAAAAATTCTTTTTATACACAGCTACTTTAGTTACTGCTATTAATGCAATGCAAGGCAGAGAAACTGATTACAGTCCAATAGTAAAAGATACACAAACAGGTAAGTTAAGAAAAAATGGAAATTTTATGACAATAAGAACCCCTTGGGGTAAAGATTATACACCAATGGGCGCAGTAATTAATGTGCCTGGTCATGTATTTAATTTTATATCAGGAACTGTTAATGCAATACAAACAAAAAGTCTTGGAAAAGCTTTAAAAACTGGAGAAGATACATTAAGTAGCGTTGGTTCAGGAATATTTAAAACAAGTATGGATCTACTAACAAATGAAGAATGGAACGGAACACCAATAAGAAATAAAACAGATTCTGCAAGCCAACAATTAGCAGATATGCTTTTGTACTCTGTAGATGCCTTTGCACCTTTTTCATTAGCAAATCTAGGAGAGGAATTAACAGATAATGTAAATGCTACAAAACAATATTGGAAGTCAGAAAAAAAAGCATTAGATTTAGGAGTATTAGTAAAAGATTATGGAATAAATTCTGCACAAGCATTGTTAGAATTTGGTGGCATAATGTCATCTGATAATTCATATACTGACATTTTAATACAAGAAGCAAAAAACAGAGGATTTGATTATTTAAGATTAGAACCACATCAAAAAAGAGATTTTAAATATATTGTAGAGCAAACTTATAAAGGAAAAGAAAGAGAAGGTCTTGCAAGGGCAGCTGGAAAATTAATAGGAATTTCGTCAGAGCCAGCACAAACAGATTTACAAATATTGCAAGAAGAAAGACTCTATCAACACAGTCAATATTTACTTTATTTAAAAAGAGGGTACGGAGAAGATAAAAAAACTTATACAATAAAAATGTTTGCACAAGATGTTAAAGATGCAGACGATTTTTATTATACAGCAAAATATGGAGCTACTTTAAATGAAGGAAACCCATTTTCTGATGAAAATTCGTTTGAAGAAACTTCTGAAAATGTTATTGCTCTTGAAGAATGGTACGACTTAGGTGAATTATATTATGACAAAAAACTTAAAAAAGCAGACCAAGAAAAATACAACATACAAGATGCTTTATTTCGTGGAGAACAAATAAAACTAAAAGATGGGAGCATAGTTGGTAATTGGTCAAAAGAACAAAGAGAATATGTAACTAGAAATATTAACGATTTGTATTACGAACCACAAGTTTTGCAAAGAATGTTGCAGGCAGGAAGGAGTGGAGTTTACCCTTTAAAGTATTGGTATGCTAGTAGACAAAAGTCAGAACAAGCCAGAGAAAGATTTGAAAAAGCAGGTAGTCCAGGTACAGCTTTAGATCCAAATGCTAGTTTTTTCTGGGATTCCAGGACATTTAATTTAAGAGTAGATCCTGGACCTTTATTAAAAAAACCTGGCAAATTTATAGAACAACTAATGCCTACTTTCCAATCACCACAACTTACTGGTGGAAGTTTTGCAGAATTACCAGAAATGAATCCAGTTGAATAATTGACAAATGGTTCTAACTAGATTTAGGATTATACAAACGACATATTTGTCGTGTAAATATTTTAGTACAGGAGAAAGATGACAACTGAAAGAACTTCTTCAGATGCTGTCGCACAGGAGCCTCAACAACAGGATTCTAATCTTCTTATTGACAAAACACCAGAGGAACAGGTTGCAGTTGAAGTGGAACAGGGATTGTCAGAAGGAGCAAAGGAAACTGTTGATTCAGGGGAGTCTGAGCAAAGCAATCAGGGAGCAGAACCTACAGAGGTTACAGACAACAATTCTAAACAACAAGAAGATAATCGTACTTATACAAATCAAGAAGTATCGAAAATTCAAAGTTCTTACGATAAACGTGCAGCAGATAATGACAAAGTTATTAGCCAGTTGCAGGAACAAGTAAATCAACTTAAAGAAACAACTACGCAAACAACGCAACAATACTCTGAACAACAGATAGTGTCAGCCAAAGAGAAATTCGTTATGGACAAAACTCAATGGTTAGTGCAACAAGGCGTAGATGACCAACAAGCAAGAACCCAAGCTAGGCAAGAAGGTGAAGCTGCTGCTCAAACTGCAATGGGCCAATTAAAATTGGATCAAGAAAGGCAGTCAATAGAGCAACAAAGAGCTGAACTAGATCGTCAAGCTAAATTAACTGTTACTAATCAAATAGCTAACAAGTATAATGTTTCTGCTACTGAACTTGAAGGATTTACTACGCCTGACCAAATGGAAAAATATGCTTCTGCAATATCGCAAAAAAATAGAGTTGTTAAAGAAACTACTCCACAACTTAACACCTCTGGTGACGTGCCACCTGACAACATACCAAGCAATGATGATGATGTAATTGACAGATTTGCAAGTGGTGATCCTAAGATTACTATGGAAATGTATGAAAGGGCCATGAGGAATACTAATCCTAATTGGCACGCTTAACATAAAAATAGAAAAAAAAGGAAAATTAAATTATGGCAACTAACACGCAAGGTATTGCATCTGGGAATTTAGGTTCTATACAGAATACTATTATTGCACAGATGAGATACACAGAAGAACACAACATGCCAGTTGTTGGTTTAATTGAAAAGTTTACTTTAGGTAAAGGCGAGAAACAGCTTGATATTCCTAAATCTGGACAAGTAACAGCAGCTGACTTAACTGATGGTGTTGATTTGACAGATTCAGAAGATATTAATGCTTCTATTGTTTCTGCTACTACATCTGAAGTTGGACTTAAATTCATAATAACTGACAAACTATCAAGACAATTCAATCAAGACGTAATGGGAGTTGTTGGTAGACAGGCAGGAGATGCTATGGCAAGAAAGAAAGATACTGATGCTATAGCTCTTTTTGCAGGTTTCAGTACATCTTTAGGTGCTGATGGAGCAGCTTTTAGCTTAGCTAACGCTACTTCAGTAATTGCAAGGGCAAAGGGAGATAAGTTTGGATTGAATCCATTTATTGTTCACCACCCTAACGCAATCTTTAAACTAACACAAAGCCTACAAACACCATTAGCAACATATCCGTTGCCAGATGTATTCAACAAGCCACCAGTTAAAGACTTCTTTACAGGAGTAAGAATTGCTGGAGTGCCTTTCTTTGAAGATGGAAACATTGTACAATCTGTTGGAGATAACGCAGCTGTTGGTGTAATTGCTACATCAGGAGCTATGGGATACATTACTTCAGCAGGAAGAAATGTTGAAAGACAAAGAGATGCTTCTCTTAGAGCTACTGAAATGGTAATGACAGAGGATTACGGAATGTTTGAACTTGACGATTCTAAAGGTGCAAGTTTGACTTATGAAATGGGTAATCACTCAACTAGCGCATAATAAAGGATAAATAATGGTAGATACTGAATTAAGACAACAAGTTACATTACAAGGATATGCTATAGGTGATATAGAAACTTATGGTGGTGTTCCAAGAGTTACACTTTATCGAGAGGTAGGTGTAGTAGATAAAAAGACAGGAAAGCATGTTAAACAATGGTTACCTGCTCCAAATCTACCAGGTGATGCAGACAGTTTAAAAAAATACTTTAGAAGGGGTTATAAATTATCACCTCCTGAAGAACAAGTTAATTCAGATCACCCATTAATTAAAATTAATCCTTCGTTTATTAAAGATGCAACCTTAGATAAAAATGGTAACCCAATAATTTAGGGTTGCATCTAACTGGATGTTACGATTGGCCGAGTCCAGGATAATATTTTCGGCGAGTCACAGGACATAGAGCCTGTTAACTTAAAATAAGGAGAAAACAATGAGTTTTCCAAGTAGAATATATGGTGATTTTGGTGCTGAAAAAGCAACAAGCACCACAAAAAAAAGAGCATTAGGAACAGTTCTAGAATTGCCAGATGGGCGTGAGTTTAAATATGCTTTAGCTGGAGGTACTGCACTTTCTTCAGGTAAAATTACCTCATCAGCACTTATGATAGAACACCACAACATGGATTTAGTTACTGCTGCTACAGCAGTAGATTCAAGTTCAATTACAGTTACTCTAGAAGGTACTGCAGCTACTGCAGATCAGTACGCAGATGGTTACATTTACACTAACGATTCAACTGCTGATGAAGGTGAAGGACAAATTTACAGAATTGCAAGTAACCCAGCAGCAGATTCATCTGCAACATTAGAAGTTACTCTTGCACCAAATGATAAAGTAAAAGTTGCTCTTAATAGTGACACTTTGTCAGGTTTGGCAGTTAATCCATATTCTGGAATTGTTGTATCACCAACAACTGTTACAAACAGAACTTTAGGTGTTCCACCAACACTTATTGCTGCTAATGCTTATGGTTTTGTTCAAACTAAAGGACTTGCATCAGTACTTGTTAATGGAGGAGTTGTAGCAGGGCAACCTCTAAGAGTTGCAGGAGCAACTGCAGCAGGTGCTGTTCAGTTATTAAACAGAGATGGTAGTGATGAAAATGAACAAGAAATTGGTGTTGTTCACAACGTAGTGGCAGTTACAACAGATTACTGTTTAGCATTTTTGAACATAGATTAATGACTAATATATGGTTGCCAATGTCGGCAGGAAAATCGCATATATCTAAAAAATATATAGATAGTCATGCTACGCAAGATCCAACTGTATTTATTGTAGGACCAGAGGGTGGGCGCCAACCTGTGAAAATACCAGATGCACCCACTCTTGATCCTATTCAATTAAAAGATATTCTTGAATGGCAAGATGAAATAGCTCACGATAATTACAAAAGCAAACAAGAAAAAGAAAAAGAACTCGATAAAATTAGAAATAAACCTGGTTATTCTGATAGAGTTAAAGAATTAAAACAAGCTCTATCAAATAGAGCTGAATGGGAGAGAGAGAAAAAACTAGGTAACAAAACATTATATTTTTAAAAAATGGCAATAATACAATCAGAAACTAGAGCAGGAATTAGACAAGCTATAGGAGATCATCTTGGAGCTGTACACATAAGTACACCCACAAGTGGCAGTACAACAACTATAGTAGACACTACAACATTATTTGGTGGAGATGACGATCACATAGGTAAATGGGTATTAGTTACAGATGCTACTGATAACACAGCAGAAATTCGTAGAGTAACTGACAACACCTCTAGTTCTTCAACACTTACGTTACAATCTGCATTAAGTTTTACTCCAAGCAGTTCAGATACTTATGAACTATGGGATTCAGAATTTAATCCTGCAAAAGTAAACAGAGTAATTAATGATTGTATTGTAGAACTGTCAGATAGAGTCCTGGTTCCAGATGAAGATACTTCTTTATATGGAGATTTAAACCAACAGACATATACAATACCATCTAATATTTCAATGATTTCTAAAATACAATATAGACATTCTGTTGATGATGATGAGCTTAATGATGCTGGTTCAAGCAAATGGACAGCAGGCACTTACACAACAGTATCTACCGATTCAACACAATACAGAGAAGGTAATAATTCTTTAAATCTTTTAAATGCAAGTTCTAGTATTGCAGATGGTACAGTACTGGCTACATCAGATTCTGTTTCAGCTTCAGACATATCTGACATGGATAAATTAGAATTTTGGATTAAAAGTTCTGTTGCATTAACTGCTGGTAGTTTAGAGTTAGAATTATACGAAACAAATATATTAGGAACTAAAAGAGAAACACTATCTATACCTGCTTTAACAGCAAGAACCTGGACTAGAGTACAACTTACATTAGCGAATCCAGAGTTAGATACATCTATAGGTGGCTTAAAATTCGTTTCTAACCATGCTTCAGAGTTAGATAGTGCCGAACTATGGATAAACAATATAAAAGCTTACAGAACAGAAACAGAGCATTATGAAACACTTGATAATTATTATTGGAAAGTAAATAGAGAAGATAGAACATTATATGTATCTAATCAAGGCAGAGGTAAAATATTTAATAAAAAAATTAAAATAGTTGGTTTTGATAAACCTGCAACTTTAAGTAATGACACAACTGCTATAGAAATTAATCCTACATTAATAACTTATTTAGCATCATATAGATTACTTATGTCAATTAGTGGTGGTAGAGTAACTGATCCAGATGATAGTAGGTCAGCAGCAGGGCAATATAGAGCTTTAGCTGAAGGAATACTTAGAGGGTTATCTACTCCACAAGGAGTTCCAACTGTATAATGGTTTCATCAGTAGGAAGCGTAGTAGATAAAAATGAAATTTTGCTTAATGGGCAAAGGTTTCCAATCAAAGGGCCACCTAGAAGGGTACTAACATCTTTATTTGCACCTAAAATATCAATAGGTCAAACAGACCAGACTG
>Ga0209337_1001186_pt1 | contig 20157 bp, 10 predicted proteins | sample LinPmetageLP53_FD_184044 | JGI IMG/M metagenome (GOLD analysis project Ga0209337, IMG submission 184044) | Marine viral communities from the Pacific Ocean - LP-53 (SPAdes) (version 2) | ecosystem: Environmental > Aquatic > Marine > Oceanic | place: Pacific Ocean | collected 2010-02-08 | reverse complement strand
CATCTGGTTTTATTAATTTAAATCCAGTAAGCTCACCTATATCTCCTCTTGTTGGCTTTACTGTGAACCCTAATGAGTTTGCCCAGTCTTCTAAAGCTACTCTATTAACTCCTGGCTTATTAAAGATAACACCATTCTTTTTCATCTCATACATCTTAGCCAGTTTATCTACTGAAGCTTTCTGTGCTTTTTCAGAAGCCTCATTACGCATAGAGTATTGTGGGCGAAACACACCTTCGGCATCAATACGACCACCTATAACTATTGCATCACCATCTTTAACTAATCTTTTCCATACCCCTTGTGAAGCATCGTTAGTATACTTAGAGGACACTAAGGTCTTGCCTTTAGCCTCCATTGCTTTAGCTATCTCTCTATACATATCAGGAGCTAAACCTTTTCCTTGATCAAATTGTCTAATAAAAACTTGAGATACACTTGGTGTAGATGTTTGCAATTCAGCAATAGACATATCTCCCGCACTTCTAATTCCCTTCATTAATTTAAATTCTCCTCTACCTGTTTCCTTTATAAAATAACCATCAGGGAGTTGTGCTTTCTCACTTTTCTTTATCTTTTTATTTTTACTTAACCATTTTGCATCAGGAACAAATTTCTTTGGTTTATTTGCTTCTGTAAAGTATTCAATCTTACCTCTTCCATACACTCTGTGTCCAACAATAGTAGCCTCTTTTACAGATCTAACTGGACGGTTGCCCTCAGCTGTCACAAACAAACCACCTCTCATAGGATTAAACCTAATTTCTACACCATCAAAGTTAGTGTCAGCAAGAGACACGTCTTGGTAAAGTCCATCAACTGAAGCTATAGGAGTTTTATGAGTGTAACCCTCCTTTATCTTATATACACCTTCTTGATGAACATTGAGGTACACATCTTTTAATGTTACAGCTGGAGCATAGTTTATTGCGGTACCCTTAAAGAATCCTGATATACCATCTACTCTTTTATATTTATCGCTAACCTGTCCTTGATGTACAGTTTGAATAGGAATCCCTTTATTTTTTAATACATTTAGATTTAACCTAACTCCAACCTTTTCACCTTTCTTCGGTTGTAATCCTTTAGCTATAACTTCTACTGATTTTGTATCACTATTTAAGGCTGCGTCTACTTCGGCTTGAGTAAAATCAAAACTTCTTTTCTGAGCTTTCTCTGGGTATAATATTTCCATATCTTGCTCTGTAATTACTTGTGCTTTTTCATTAGGACTTACCGTTTCAAAACCTCTGATAGTCTCTAATTCATTTACAAATGATTCTTTTCCATCTTTGTATTGTCTTGTTTCATCTTGCTTATCGTAAACCTTTTTATCCATAGTAACCTCAACTAAAGGTTTCTGGTATTGGCTTACACCATCAATATCTTTTATAGTAATTGCTTTCCTTGGTATATTAATAAACCTACCACCATATCCTTTAGTTAAGAATGTAACTCCAGAGGCATCGTCTTTATATACTCTTTGCTTCTCTATTTTAAATGTAACCTTCTGTGCTTTTTCTTTTATTGGTGCACCCTCTACATTAATATCTTTAGGAACCTTAGCAACATACTGTCCACCCATTGCAGAACGAGCAGCTACAGGTTTCGTTCTTTTACCTAAAAGAGTTTGATTACCAGAAACTGGTTTTGCTTTTGGATAAACCTTTCTAACATCTACTGCATTATTAAATACCATCATAGGTTTACCAGGCAATGCCCATGGGTATGCTGGATGATATCCAGGATCACCTTCATTTAATTTAAAAGGTTTACCATCTTGGTCAAACTCTATGGCTGAAATTATATCTCCATATTGAATTTTCTTAAGAGATGGATCATTAACTACACTCTCTATATCCCCATCAATAGTTTTTTTCGCTTCAAAAGGATAGATGCCAAACTTATTATATGACTCTGCACTCATAAATTTTCTTGCAAACTGACCTCTTACTTCAAAATTTGTAGTTTTAAATAAATCTTGTATCTCTTGGTAATTTTTAATTTGTGTTGGTAATCCATTCTTTTTTAAATATGTAGTAATTTTACCATCTCCTCCATCTTTAGTTTTATCAGCAAGTTTTTTATTTATATAATCTACCATTTCTTTTGGTGATGCACCCTTTTCTATTGCATTTTCAATCTCTGCATTTAAGAAATCATAAAATTGTAGATTACCTGTAATACCATCTGAAGCCTGAGACATAACAAGTCCCACACCATCACTTTCTTTAGCTTTATTTAAAACTTTATTAGCTGCTGATTCAGCAGAAAATACCCAAACAGCATTACTTCCTTGAGACTCCGAGCCATAAGGATATAGGTATCCTCCGTTAAACATAAACTCTAAGCCTGATGGGCTTTCTATATTACCATAAGTAGCTTGGTCTGCAGCAAAAACAAAAGCATTCACTCCACTAAGATCGTTAATAGAACCACGTTTTATTTTACTCATATCAATACCACCCCTATCTTTTTGGTTTTTTTCTGTTACCTCTAAGTCAATAGACGGACCATCATCAGGAATATTTTCAGGCACAGGACCTTCAGCATCTTCTACTACCTCTCCAGGAATAACTTCTATATCTCCTTCTGTAACTTCAACTCCCTCTCTTACTTTGCCTGATACTGTATTAAAGAACTCAATCATATCAGCCTCTTCCTTAGTGAACTCTGTTATGTTAACAGGTAAACCAACAGCTTTAGCTGCTTTCTGTAACCACCTCTTTACTATATTTTTAGTAGGCCCATCTAACTGCGTATATGCAGCTGAAAGATATCCAAACAACTCTGACACTTGCTCTTCATTCTGGTCATTAATCTTATAATCTTTTGCAAAGTCTTCTATAACTTCTTTCAAATTAGAATCTTTAGGCATTGCTTTTGCTACAGCATCTAACATTCGCTTTGTAACTTTACTAAAGTCTGCATTGACTCCTAACTTCTTTAATAGTACAGCATGCATAACCTCATGAGCTACTGTTCGTGTATTAGCTTTAGAAGAATTAATATGAATGGTATTAGTATTAAGATTAAAAGTACCACGTGTTCCTGCGTTCTCACTGCTTACTGCTTTATTATAATTATTTTCTGATGCGTGTACTACAATGTCTAAGTCAGGAATTAATTTAACTATAGCCTTACCTGCATTCTTAGCTTTATTTAATAAACTATCAAAAGAAATATCAACACTATTTTCAGGCTTAGCATTTTTAGGTTGTGTCACATGAACATTATCTGAAACACTTGTTCCCTCATACACTTCATTTTTACCGTCAGTAACTATAACATCTATAGTTCCATCTTCTTCGTTTTGTACTACAGCTCTACGAGTTGGTTGTTCAGGAGTTCCTTCTTGCTCCTGCATACCTGTTTGCTCATTAAATATAGATGTTAAATCATCTACTTCCTCTTGCGTCTGCGTGTCAAGATCTGTTTGACTGTCCTGGCTCTCTTGGGTAGACTGCCCTTGGGTGTTTCCATCTCCCACTTCTTGGCTACTTTCGGTAGATTCTTGTACATCCACTTTCTCTGGGCTTGACTTTTGAATGGCATCTCTTTTAGTTTTAATTTGTTCAGGAGTTGGGTTCTCTACTCCCTCCTCTTTTAATTCGTTTATTGCCTGTGTATTTAACTCAGTCTCTTGTGCTTCTTGTTGGTTTTGTGTATTACCAGATCGAACTATTCTTTCTACATCATTCTCTAAATCTAATAACTCTTGTTGTTGTCTTTTAGTTAGTAGCTTATTATATTTATCTATATCATCCTGTAGTTCTTGTTGTCTTAAAAGATTACCAAGTAGTTCTTTCTTTTGATTAGTAGGAAGATCCGAAGGTATTTGATCCATCACCCCATTTACTTGGTCATACATATCAATTTCAAGCTGTCCCTCTTTCTTAGTTATATCACCATTTAAAATACGCTCTTTAGTTCTTTGAATAAATGCGTCTCTTACTACAGGCTCCTTATGAACCTGCTCATACATCTCAAAAACACCATCTCCTAAACCAGTGAAATCTCCAGCTGTTGCTGTCTGTATTATAGCTGATGGTGTACCAATTACAAATCCTCCCACTGCTTCCTGTAGTCCTGCTCTGATTACTTGCTTTACCCCATCACCAAAAGACTCTGGAGTTCTAAACATTTCTTTTTCTTTATTATAATTATAAGCTTCTTTAAAACCTATATCTGCAATCTCTTGTGCAAGCCCCGTCTCAAACTCCGCTAATCCAGAAGCTGTAACTAACAGAAGTCCTTGTCCCATAAGGTTGTTAACCTCTTTCTTTACTACTTGTCTAAAGCTTTGCCCTGTAATATCTTTACCACTTTTCTTTAGTGCCAGTAATAATATTTTACTTGCTAAACCTTTCTGAGCAATAGCATTTCTAAACCCAAGGTTTTCTAATACCCCTACCACTATACCTAAAGGCACAGTAAACATAGTCTTCTCAGCTTCACTTATATCTGCAAAGTCAGGATCATTTTCCATCTCCTCATTAATATGGTCTTCTACTTGACTTATCATATTAAATATCCTAACAGGAGCAGGGCCTAACATAGCTGGGATAGACTCAGTTACTCCTATTAGAGCACCTCCCCAAAAACCTTTTTTAGCTTCTTGAGTAGCCTCCTCAGTAGTCTCCTCCATACCTAACCCGTACCTCAATCCTCTACGTGACATTTCTAACATGCCATCTTTACCATCATACTTTGGATCGTTAGCAAATTGAGAGAACGGATTAGCGTACACATTTTCTCCAGGCTTTACATCGTACTTTATTTCTTTTCTTAACTCGTCTAATATTTTAGATTCTATATCTTCTAATAAAGTTGTAGTTACTTTTCGAGTAGAAGCAGATGTACCGTCTTTTATAGATCCTGCTGATTTAATTTCTGTAGTAGTTCCTGGAGTTTTTTCTATTAACTCTAAAAATCTTTCATACTCTTCATCATTAGAAATAATTTCTTGTATTCTTTCTTCCGTATAAGTGTCTCCTAATAACCCAGCTTCTTTTGCTTTAGTTAACACTTTGGTTCTATACTCATTCTGAGACATTAAGCCTCCTTCTGCAGGTGCCATATAAGTACCCACATCAATCATCCTATTCATCACTTGAGTTCCTATACGAGCGGAACCATCTAATAAAGCATTATAAGCAAAACCCCCTATACTACTTTGCTCACTACGCATCTCGTACCATCCGCCTACAACCTCATCTAATTCTTTTCCTTTTACTGCTAAATTCTTTTTAGATATTGCAATATTTTGAGAGGCTAAAGCTATTTTTTCTGCAAGAACTTTAGGAGTTGTAGCCATTTGCTGCCCGTCAGGACCTTCTACATATACCACCTCGTTAGGATCCATGTCAGATAAATTATTTTTATCATAAAAGTTTTTAGCCATTAAGTATTCACTGTACTCATCTCTAAGAACGTTGGTTTCAGTAGTTAAATCCTTAACCATATTCTCTACATCTTTCTCTCCTTGAATCTTTTGTTGTTTCTTTACATAGCCAGCTTCTAATTGGTGTAACTTAGTGCTCTCTTCTTTATTATCTTGTAAAAATTGTTTTAACTCATCAGAATATTTGCCCGTAAAAAACAAAGCATCTAATTCTACTTTTAATGTTTCTCCATTAGCGGCAGACACTGTCATCTCATCACCTGTAAAATCTGCTTCAGTAAAAGTAAACCCATAGTCATTAAAATGATAGTTCATTAAAGGAACTACATTCTCTTCTGTCTTAGAAATAAGGTCTGGTGTAATCTGTTGCAGAGACTCATCAAAGAAATCACTTGGCTGCTCAACAACCTCTTCAGTGGTATCTACTTTAAATAATCCTTTGTAATTAGGATCGCTACGCTCCTCTTGTGTAGACTGAGTTATAAGGCTTTTTAATCCACCCCAACTTTCAGGCTCATAACCTTTAACTGATCGTGGCTTTATTAAATCTTCAGGATTTACTTGGTTGCCCTGTCCTATATTTATGGTTTCTTCTTCAGTTTCTTCAACACCAAATTCAGGGGCACCTTCAGTTATCGCACTATCAACTTGTTCATTACTTGGCTGAAGAGAAGGCTCCGATGAGCCAGGTTCTTGAATGTCCTCGATACTTGATACCATAACTTCCTCTTCTCCAGTACCATTGCCAACGGGATTTTTTTTTTCACCAATACCAAATAAAGTTACAAAGTCATTAACAGTTCCTTTATAACCTGTATTGACAAAGTATTTATATGTATCATTAACAGCATCTCCATTAGTATTAAGGAGTGTTTTATAATCATCTATAGTACCTTGGTATCCTGTCTCTACAAAATATTTGTACCCGTCATTGATTGCTTTTTCGTTCATATATTATTTAGTTGTATTTACTCCCAGCTCCTTTAGATGATCCACCACTACCTGTAGTTCCTGAGTTTTGATTATTTACAGCTGTCTCAATAGAGTCTTGCATAAAGACCACAATATCTTGTACATTATCCCCATCTCCATAAATATCCGACCATATAAACTCTTGTCCTCCAATAGTAAAGACACCGTCACCTGCCGCATTAATCTTTAAACTACCACCACCTTCAAGACCACGTGGCATTATCTCATCCATATCCATAAGTTTATTAAACTCTTCTTCTACTTGTGCAGGCTCATCTGCATAAGAATTTAAAGAGCCACCTAATTCTGTATATAAATAATCACCAGGAGTAACCTCGTCACCATTGGTATTAGTTATATTCATTCTCTTATAAACAATCTTATCTTTCACTCCTTCACCTCCAGCTGATGTATTACCCGCACCTCTTGATAGATCGCCATCATAATTTTTCTCTGCAATATCATACTTAGTAGCTCCCTTTGGAGTAATCTTCTCATAGATTTCTCTCTTAAGTTGCTGACCACTTTTTAGAGTACCATCATCATTATAAGCATCTATAACTCTATCTTGTTGCCCGTCTACTTTAATAGTAAAGTCTGTGATTTTACCCTCAGTAGCTAATCTGTTTTTCTCTGCTTCTAATTCTTGAGCGGTAGCATTAGGGTTAGCATCTTTAAATGTATTTAACTCTACTTCTTGTTGTTCTTCATTTAACAGCTCTACGTTTCTATCAATATTTGTTAATCGTGGAGCATTAGGATTATTTTTATTAATATCGTCAATTAAGTTTTGAGCACCAGCATCAGATTCAGCAGCAGTTCCTGACACAACCATGTCTACATTTTTAAGATATACTCCAGCATTTTCTTTATCTCCTTTTGATTTTGTCTCTGCAGATGTCTCAGCTCTTTTTTGAACTAAACCTTTTACGTCTTCTTCTTTAGTATAATCTAAAGTTCCTGTTATCTTAGTCTTCATAGCATCTAAAGCAATCTCTTTTTGGGCATCAGTAAACTGAGCGTTATATTGATTGTCTGCTCCAAACTCCATTACAAGATAAGGGTTGTTCTCTTCATTACCTTGATGCTCTGCATTCCACTTATCAAATGCCTGCTGGTCTCCTATTTCAAATGCAGTTCCATCCTCAGTTGTTAAGGATGAGTTTAACATAAACGACTGCATATCATACGGATCGGCTAACATTGACTGAGCCTCCGCATCTAAATATTTTTGCCCCTCTGTACCATTATAGTATTCTGTTTCCATTCTGCTTCTTTCCTCTGTTGTAATTTTAGCATTTAAACCATGCTTAGAATCTATTCGTTGTTGTACAACCTTTCCTGATATTGCCTTTGCTCTTTCTAATCCTTTGTTAGGATCGAAGTTATTTACTTTTTGCTTCATTAAAAGAGTAAGTCTATTCAGTGTAGCACTTGAATTTTTATCAACTGTTCCGTCCTCATTTAATCTTAACATAGAAACATTACCTGTTTCAGGATCTGTCTGTACTGAGATATTATTCATATTAGCAAACCCTTCTAATTGTTTTGCTAACCATTGTTCTGCTGGAGCACCTTGAGATAAGTCACTCCCTTCCATATTTTCTTGTAATCTTGTGGTATACTCTTGAAAAGTTTTATCAAAGTTACCCATGTTTTTCTTCAATAAATTAAAACCATTTAATTGGTTTTGTTGAAACATAGTAACATCAGCAGGTTTTACTAAACCTCTCTTCATCATGTTCTTCATGTCTAACAACTTGTTAGCTCCATCCTGTCCTGCATTCATAACTACCTGTTGTGCGGTAGGGTTATCATATTCTCCTAAATCATTTAACGCAGCCTGTTGGTCTTTGAAAGCTTTTTCCAGTGCAGCTTTCTTTCCTTCTCTCTCTGTTGCTACATTTTTAAAAGCATCAGATATAACCTTTGCCTCTTCTCCAAAATTAATCTGTGAAGATGGATCCGCTTTTTGATAAACATCAAAGTCTATTTTTGCTTTAGTAAATTGGTTTGCCATGTTTAATATTGTTTATTAGGATCGTAAACATCAGTTGCACTTTCCAGTTCTCCCCATCCAAATCCATCTCCTGTCCAGAAAGCATCTTTATTTCCTTGATTCTTAATGGACATATATTCTTCTCTACTATAACCTTGCTCCCCTAATTTAGCCGCCCATTGAGCATCAGTCATGCCTGCAGGTTTTTGATCGGCATATTGTTTAGCTAATTTAGAACCTCTTCTATCTGCACCGCTCTGTCCATACAAAGGGGCTAAATCTCCTACACCTTGAACTACTCCCGCTACACCTTGAATACCTTGAGAAATACCTTGAGCTCTGGCCGCTTCAGCATCTCTCATCCTTTGGTTCTGCTCTTTTGCTGCAGATACATCCATAGTTATAAGCTGCTGGTTTATAGCATCTTTAGAATCAGCCTTCATTTTATTAAGGTCAGATATCTCTTCACCCATAGCAATACGAGTTTGTTCTCCTGCCGCAGTTTGTGCTGCACCTACTCTTCCTACTCCTGCCGCTAAAGCTCTTGAGTCTCCTTCTTGTAGTGCCTCTACTGCTTGTTTTTGACCAGCTATTTGATTCTCAAATTCTGCTTCATATGCATCTAAAGGAACATTAAGACCAGCATACATATCTACTTGTGCCTTAGCCTTAGCTTCACTCATTGCTTTTGCTGCTGCTTTATCTGCCTTTTCTGCTGCATTTTTTGCATCAGCTGCTGCCTTAAATCCTTGCACCGCTGAAGCTCCTGCTGCTGCTATACCTACTACTGCTGCTGTTACTACTGCCATATTATATTGTTTTAATCATTTCATGTGTGTAGGTACTTCCCTCCACAAAACCTATTTTTTTATATACGTTAATCAATGGTTTATTTTTAATTAATGCGTATACATATTTTTTACCTAAATCTTCCGCCTTGTTACTTATGGTTTTTACTAATAATTCTAAAGCTTCTTTTCTTTTTTGTCTATCTTTATATTTTAAGTTAGAGATAATCCAATCACACCACGTTGCTTTTGAATTAGTTATATACATAAACCCTGCACAAACTGGTGTATCTCCATCATAAACAATAAAACCACCCATACCGTCTTCAGGTAAAAAATCTTTTGAAGGAGGAGTCCATCTCCAATCTTTCCACCATCCAGAAAGAATGTCTTCATAATCTTTTTCTTTTAGTGGTCTTATATTTAATTTCATTTATGCAAAGATAATAAAATCTATGGATATGATTTCATCACACTACTACCTACAGAAAATAATTCTACTGTACTTGTATTGTCATTTTTTAGCGTAAAATTCATAAAGTAACCACGTGCTCCATTTGATCCTGCAATTGCATCTTTTATAATTGAAATAAAGTCTCCTACAGGAGGAACTGTACCAGGGAAAGGATAAGGTAAAGGATTAACTGCATTAGGATAAGGCCCTACAGTATCTACTGTAATTGACGCTGGTGTTACTACTCCTGTTGCAATATCTGTAGTAGATTGTCTCACTATATTAATTACTGCTCCTACAAAAACAGGGGCATTAGGAGGGTTAGTTGAAAAAACTCTATCTCCAACAGTAACAATACTTCCAATATCTTGTAATCCAAATTCAATTACTACTGCGGCTACAGGCCCTGTTAAATTAGTAGAGGCTCCTATACCATTAGAAGATCTATCTTTAAAATTAGTGGTTGTAGCGTTTTCTCTTAGGAACGAAAACCATTCTCCTTCTTTTTGTACAAACCATGTTTGTAAAGGAACTCCAGATCCAGGAATAGATCCTGTGCTTAAATCAGTAAATAAGGATGTGCAATTCCAAGCATCATTACTTTCATATGACATTGTTTTAAATAACTTAATTGTCATAGGTTCCATATTAAATACAGACTGAATAGTAGAACTATACTGAACACCATAATAATTATTTCTTAAAGGATTAGTATTGTGTCTGTATAAATTCCCTCCATTCCAAGAATAAAAAAATCCATTCATCCCCATCATGTAATCAGGTAAAAAAGAATAAAAAGATGGCCATCCTTTTACATCTTCACTGTAAGATAAAGTATTTGGATTTAATGGATTTGACATAGTTTTATATTTTTATAATTAACAATTTCCTACACAATTATTAGCAGTGGTTACAACCCCATTACTACTTACTACAACGCATTGTGGAGCACCACCAGTTTCTACTAAATAAGTTCCAGCTGCTTTTTTTGTTACTCCAAACTCATCTTCAAATGCCCAATCACCGACAAAGACTGCAGCTGCTGTTCCAGCTGTATTCCCTGGATGAGCTGTAAAAAATGGATTTGAAGTTCCCGTACATGCAGGAGTGGGTGAGGGACTACATTTAAAGTTATTTAATTGCGTAGGACAAGAGATAAAAATCTGCCACTGTGTCGATTGACAGGGACCGTCTACTACTACATCTAAAGTAGCAGGGAGCCCTAAAGGTTTAGGAACTACCATCATACACCAACCTGTCATGCCATTCACCAGCGTCACCCCACCCGAAGCTTGGTCTGTATAAGGACCAACAGTAGTGGCAGTCCCACTATTCACAAAAGAATTAGTAGCAAAGTCATAATTATATATATTTCCTGCGAATGAAGTTCCTCCACTTCCTGCAGCATTACTTACATTAATAGTACTTCCGTCCATAGTTACACAAGAATAACTACCTATACCACCACCTGTACCTATAAGTCCAGACATATACCCATAAGTATTTGAAGAATATTCTGAAGCTACTGTAGGAGTTCCTGAATTATCATAGTCATAAGACCATGTACATCGATCAGGAACGCTAAAAGCGTTAAATCTAATAAGCACCACTCCCACTGAACTTCCAATGCTGGCCGTAGCTAAATATTTACCAGTTCCACCGCTCCCAGTCACTGTGCTATCACAAGGAATCACGCAGGCAGGACAAGTCGTTGCTGCACCTAAAACTCCTCCTGACATCTGTCTAAATATTCCCCCTTGCTGATACCAACCATCAGGGGCTATTGTAGTAAAGCCTGGATCTGAGTATATAGTTGGTGTAGAAGCAAAACTTGCTCCTGGCCAATAGAAAGTTGTTGAATTAATACATGCCATATCTTTATTTTATTTTATTATTTAACACGTTCCTGCTTGTAATACTACTCCGTTAGGTCCAATTTCTACCCATTGTTTTGGAGATAAAGTTGGTGTTACATTAGGATCTATTATATAAAAACCTGTTGGCGGATATCCATTTGCAGGATTACATGATGTACTTGTAAATATTACATTTCCTACAACTGGTAATCCTCCACTACCTTGGAAGCCCCACGTACTGTTAGCTCCAGGTGAATTAACCTCTGTCTGACATACTTGTGAAAAAGTTGAAGTAACAGGACCAAAGTATACTTTATCACAAGGAACCTGACAATTACAACAAACCTCATCAGCACTTGATGGATTAGAGCAATAGCATAACTGTCCTGAACTAACTAATCTGAAATCCCAAATTAAATATAAATAACTATTTGTTACCGATACATTTACACCAACTTGAATTGCTTGATATTCTCCTGCCGATGGAGACGTGACAGCCCCACTCACGATAGGAGCGGCAGCCACTACTGTTGCTATTTCAGCTGAAGTTGGATTATTAGGATTTGCAAAATACTCAGTAGGTGAGGCGAGTATTCTAAATTTATGCATAGAAGGATCAAAATCAAAATTATCAGTTCCAAACTTTTGAGTTCTCATTGTAACAGAAGATCCAGAATATGGAAACGCTAATAATGACTGTGTGCCTGTAGCAGTCGCATATTCAGCTGGATCAGGTGTAGATAATGTTGCTGGATTAAATCCTGTAAAAGGACTAATATTAGTTGCGTTAAACCAGTTATAATTAGTATGGATAGTTTGTCCATTATAATTATTAGAGTTTACAACTATTTGTCTAACCGTTAATGGCAGTCCTTTAGGGCACTTCACTGTAACATCATATGTAGCAGGCACAATAGGAGAAGGTCCTGTTGGTGTTAATGTTACTGTACACGATTGAGGAGTATTAGATGTTTTTGTAAAGGTTAATAATGTATTACTTGAAGTTGATGCACTTGCAACTATAGCACCATTCCACTCTATAGATATACTTACAGTACCTGAACTTATATTAATACCTGTAACAACATCACCAATAACCAACCCTAAATCTACATCATAGGTAATTGATTGCGTACTATTAAATTGACTAATAGTAGTATCACAAGGAACTTCGTTTAAAGGTGTAGGAACTTGTTGTAAGTTAGTTCCTAATACATACTCTTTCATATAAGGATCATAAGCACCTAATTTTTGAGTAGTTAATTGAGCATTAAAACAATCTCTAAACCAACTATTCATTCCATAAGTTGAAACAACTTGTAGTTGATCACTACCCTGAGATGCTCCTCTTAAGTTTATTACTGCACCTCTTTTAGTGTCTGTAAAAAACATATCATACCCCCAAGCAGTAAAACTCTCAGGATTAAAACTTATACCATATTCTTCTATTCTTGCTATTTGACTTCCTAAAACTTGAGGCACTGAAGCTATTGCTCCCCCACCAGTTGAGTCTGTAATAACATTTTTTTGATTTAACACATAAGATATTCTATCTTCTTGTAAACATAATATATCTGTCTCACGAGAATATAAAACTTGAATAGGACCAAACGATGTCTCTAAATCTTTAAAGTTTAATAAACCTAAATTAAATTCATTTAAGTTATTACTGTTAGCTGAACTACTATAAACCCCACTATATGTCATTCCTGCAAATCTATCTGCCTCTTGAAAGTCTTGGTTAGATACTGCTAAAGTTCTTTCTCCTAAATTAAAAGATTTACCTGCTGGACTGTCATATACTCTATAACTTTCTACTCCATTACCAAAAACATAACAATTATAGGCATCCAACACTGTTACCATTGAAGCACCTCCTGATGTTTGGTCTTGACTACCAGCTGATAAACTATAAGAGCCAGCACCACCACTTGGATCAAAATCTCTTTTAGCCATGTGATATCCTGGGCCCCCAACAAAGTCAGGCTCTATATCTAAAAGTTCAGAAGCATCATAAAATAAATTTGGATCAGCATCTCCTGGTACAGTTTCAAAAACAAAAACTCCACCTGCTCGTGTTACCTCAATCTCTAAACGAGCTCTTCCTGGGAACCACCCCGAATCACTATAATTCGCTTCAAAACATTCAGTTATAGCTCCTTGCCATACAAAAAATTGACCACCCGCTGCATTTTGTCTTATACTTGCCTTTACATTATACTCACTACTTGAGCAAGCAGAACTTGCACTCGTATATAAAGTATTGTCAAATGATAAAGACATTCCCTCTACACCAGAAGTTCCAGAGGTATTAGTACCCATCTTACTTGCTAAATCATCTCCTACTGCCCACTGATGGAAAGTATTGTAATCTTGAGATACTGTAAATGTTCTATCGTAGCTTATATTTCTTCTACAATTATTACCCCCTCTATATGCAGCAGCTTTTATTCTAACAGAAGAACCAGCAGGGAGATCATAAGGTGTTCCTGCAGAATCATTTAAATTGTAATTATCAATACAAGAGCCACCTATACTACCCCCACTCGTATTTTTTACGCTTTTTTGACCTCTAAAATAAGTAGAGTTTGCTATAGTTTCTGTAGTCCATCCTGAAGGTTTAAGCAACATATATAGCCCTGGTAAAGATACATCTGTAATACCCTTACCTGAATAAGACTGTATAGCTAACACCACCGATTTAGGTGCTCCAAAAACAGCACCTTGTGTATCTTGTTTTACTATTAACTCATCTCCTACTTTTAATATATTTTGATTTTGCCCATCTAACTTAAACCACACTTGACTTGGATCTTCCACATCGGCTACGGGAAGTCCCCCTCCAGGATTTTTTGCAGTCCCATCTTGAGCATAAAATAAATTAGAGTAAATAGTCTCGTAAGTCCCCTGACTTGGTTTTACCACAAACTTATATTTTTTAGCCCAGTAAGGAGCAAGGTTTGATAAGGTTACTCGTATTTGATTTTTTAAAACACAAGAAGATGGTTCAAAGAACACAGTACAATCTTGACTTGTGAGAACTGTAGATGCTCTACCTTCTCCATCCATATATACAATTCCTACTTCATAATCTCTATTAGAATGTAAGCTGGCTGCATCAGCATCTTTTAAAAATGTTGCTGTAGAAGAAAACCCTAAAAAGTTATAATATCTAATTGCATAAGAATATACTCCTGTTGCTGTTGAGTCTGCTTGATAATACTGAATACAAGGAGCTTGAAGAGAAAAAGTGTCACCTGAAACAGAGTATGCAAACCCATCATTTAAACATATAGGGGTTGTAGGTGGTCCTCCACTTACTATTGTATAGGCTACACCACTTGTTGATAGAGTAGCCGCCCCTCCAGTTGCATCTGTTATTAATATAAAATCTTGTCCTACTGCAATTGCTTGAACAGGAACAGTTGCTGTCAATCCTGTTAAAGTGTCTATTACAATCTCTGTACCACTCACCCCTAAACCTGCTACTGTACTAAAATCAAATCCAGTTTGTGTTAATTGTCCTGCCACACAAAGAGTTGCAGGAGGAACTAATGGAGGAATTTGTGGATTACATAATGTAGTTCCACTTGTTATAGGCACTGAAGCACAAGGAGTTGGGAAAGGATTTGTATCTAAAGCTGTAAGACTACAAAGTGTAGCTGGAGCGTTAGGGATACCACCTATACCTCCACTCACCATTACAAGACCTGTAGTTGCTATAGGGTTCTCAGAAGAAGCGTAAAATTTATCACTTAAGGTTCCTCCTGTTGAACTGTCAGCACAAGGATATAAAGGTTTTACAACATTATTACCAGTATAACCTTGAGCAAGACTTCCTCCTATTCTATCTTTAAATTCTTGAGAATTTAACATTGTATTTACATCTGCATAACCTCCAGCTGGAACTGTAAAATTCATAGGAATAACAAAAGGAGAACTTTGTAAAGCAGGCCCACCAGGACAAAAACCTCCAGTCCCATTCGTACATACCGTAGCAGTAGTTTGTTGTAAAGAAAATCCAAAATTTATAATGGTATCTTGTTCAATAGGACCACCCCCCGCAGGATTAATATCTGATAAATCAAAAGTGATAACCGAATCAGGCTCATTATGAACACCGTCAAAATTATACACTCCATTAGAAGTAACAGGATCTGGTAAATCTACACCTGCTATCTCTCCGCTTGTTGCAGTTACATTATAAGAAATAGGAATCTTTGCCCCACCTTCAGTATATCTAATATCATATCCGTCAACATAATTACCATACATCAAACGATTACCTTTTATTGTTTGTGCTTTAGCAGTACGAGGAACATTGTCGTATAATCTTAATAACTCATCAGAACCTAATGTAGTATAAATTTCACTATTCCCAAACAGAACTGTTTGAAATTCATTATCTCCCCATGTTAACTCTTCTTTGTTATATCTCTTAATTACATATATAACAGTAGATGTGCTTTGTTTATATAATAAATCTATTTCCTTTACTCGTTTACTTCCCGTAGAAAACCAAATATCAGCACCATTAAATCTGTTTTTCATTCCTTGATTCCAATAGTTTTGAATACTTAAAGAGAAAGGAGAAGGCTGAAAGGCTGGGTTAGAAAATAAAGAAGTAGCACTGTATTGTCCATCCTCATATCTATATCTATAACCAAAAGACAGAAAACGAGTTTCCATATAATTTTCCTGGCCTATAATAACTCGAGGCTTTACATAAGGAGCTCCCAAAGGAGCTACCTGACCTGCAGTAGTATCAAAATCTTCATAACCTGGAGGCTTAACAATAACGCTTACATCCTCCTCTTCTAACACATCATCCACAGCACCAGGGCCTGGATATGCATAATCTGATTTTATATTTATAACTCTTGGAGGGTTTAAATCATCAGTAAAAAATAATAAATTTTCAATCTTATTTACTCCTGTTATTAAATATTTTTTATCAAAATTTAAAACCGAGGTGCTAACTACATGATAAATTAAAGATCCTAAATTAGTATTATAAGAAACAATTAAATCTACAACACCTGTAGTTACGGAGTTGGGATTATTTTCATTATGAACAAACCAATAAAGAGTTTCGTTTATACCATCTTCATATACTCCAATAGTTCTTACATTTCCTATTAAAGGTACTCCTTGAAACTCTAATTGAGTTAAAATAGTATTACCTAAAGAATTTTCTACCGCTCCAATCTCAGTGTTTTCAGTAGATCCTAAACGCACATTTAAAGCATCAATATACTCTCCTGGTGGAATAAGTCTTTCATCTACAGACTTATTCATTTTACCAGCTATAAAATTTGTTGAAGTTAAAGGCATATTATTTTATCCATTTATCCTGACCTCTTAAGTTTTGCAAGAGTCTGCCAGGGTGTATATTACTTAATCTTAGTTTAGCATTACGGAGTAAAGAAGATTTATCTTTTCTTGCTCTATTAACTAAATATTCCTGTGCTCCATGTCGGCCATTCAAAATAGCATACTTTATATAAGCATATATAAAGTCTTCAAATAATTTATTTACACTAACGCTGGAGTCATCACCATTTTCCATTCCATCTGAAACATATTCTAAAACCACTAACTTTCCAGCCATTCCTGAATTAAAGTTTATTACACCACCTTTTCTATTTATACTAAAAGTAGGGTTTACATTTGCTGTTTCTGTATTTAAACCAAATCTTGCACCTACTTGATAATCAAAGTACCAAGCACCGTCTACTAAATATCCTTGCTGCCCACTATAAGGACCGTCCCCAAGATACATTGTTTTTTGCTGACTATCTAATCTTTGTTTGTCCCAAAAAGAATTATGAGGTTTTAAAACATTACCATCAATATCAAATAATATTCTACACTCATGATCTTGCAAGTAAGCTCCACTCCAATTAGTCTGTATATTTTCTGTCATAGGGTAAAGCATACCATCTTGCTCTAAAGATATTCTTACCCAGTTTACATAATCTTGTGGTAAAACAAATCTAAGTTGATCACAAATTTGTAATTCTAATATTTTAATTTCTTTCATTGCATCGTAATTCAACTCTTGAATTCCTCTCTTTGCGTGAAATAAAACTTGATATCTGTTTACATTATTTACTATTTCATTATTACCTTGAAACATTAACATAAAATTATTTACAATATCTTCTAAAGATATGTATTGATAAGATCCCCAGTTTGCATCTGTAGGTACATTCTGACTATTCTCGTAATATTGATAATCTGTTATATATGACATAATTAACTGCTTTCTTGTATTTCGTTACCCTCTTCTGTTTTTCCAAAGTTATATACCTCCGCCTCTCTAATTTCTATTCCTACATACTGACAAATCTTTGCTATTAAAGTTGGCTCATCAGAATCAGGTAATTCAAATTCTTGAAAGTCTGGTTGAGTAGGATCAAATTGAGGTTCTCCTAATCCTATATTTAAGAAAGTCCATTTTGGTGCTAACGGATACCTTATATACTGAGTCTGTATAGCACCTGGTTGTAATATAGTAGTAGGGTATACTGTTATATTATTATTTTCTAAAGTGTACGCAGGGTATGTTTGATTCGGAGCAGTTAACATAGAGTTGGTTAAGTAAAATATTTTATTTTGACTTACCCTTTCTACTTCTCTAATTTTTGTATTAGAATATATAACATAGCTATTACCTATAACTGTAAATATATTTGCACTTAATGTTATAGTCGTAGTATTTACTACTCCCGTAACATATGCTTGTTGAAATGTTGTTGTATTTACAACGATACTTCCTATAGCTGGAGTAGGAGAGCTTGTAGGTATAGTAGTCCATCCAACTACAGCTCCATCTACTAACTGATTTGCTACTGTAGCAGTAGCGGTCCCTGTGAATAAAGGAGTGTTATAATAAAATATTTTATTAATTAAATAATAATCTAATGGTAAAGAATAAACATTAGCATTTACTTGAGGTAAAAATACAGTATTAGAAAAACTATCCATTACCTCTACTAAACCTTTTGTAATGTCTGCATAACCTGTACCTGATGATCTTGCATTCTGTCTTTGAATCCAATTATTATAGGAATAAAAGTAATCCTCAAACATATCCAGCTGTGCCTGCTTAGCATATAAATTAAAATCTTGTGGAGTAATATACCCGTAGTTATTTTTATTTGCTATAGCTAATACAGTATTCCTTACTTCATTTATTGATGCCGCCATATTATATAAACATTTTTACAAAGATAGTAAAAAAAAAGAGGCCCACTTTTTTTGTAGACCTCTCTTTACTTACTGATATACTTAATCTAATTAAGCATTTAGAATACTCGTTACAGCTTTCGGTAGATTCATCTCATAATAAGCGTTCTGCCAAGAAGTAGCTAAAGCTATTTCCTGTCCGTCTAAGATAGCTGTGTAAACATCATGAGCAACTTGTACTGCAGTTGTTACTGTAGTAGTTGTACCATCAACATAGTCGATTGTAACAGTTGCTGCTACACCAGATACATTTGTACCGATTGCTTTAACTCCATCAAGGCTGATCAACTGACCACTGATAGGAGCATTCGTAATTTTAAGAAATTTTGCCATTTTATAAAAAGGTTTTAATGGGTTAATAAAGTGCAAATATACATAAAAAAAAAGCACCCTTTTAAGGTGCTCTTTCTGTTGTATGATTAGAAATTATTTATTTTTCTTTAACATATTTTTAAGTAACTTATATGTCTCTACTCCCTCATCAGTTTGTAAGTAAGATCCTACTATATCATTAGCATCTTCTCCATAAGGAACAGTTAACATTTTACTTTTATTTTTAGCAAGATTAAAATAAACATCTCTTCCATTATTTCTTAATCCTAATAAGTTAGCACTGAAGAACTTAACTACATCATCTGCAACTTGTAATGCGGGATCATTAAGAATGTCAATAAAGTCTTCTGGATAGTTTCTTGAGAATACAAGAATGTCTCTTTTTAATTCAGCAGTGCTTAATTTATCTGCCCCTCCTCCTAATAGAACTCTACCAACTGTCTCAAGCATAGCAATATCTAAGTCTCTTGCTAAAATTTGAGCGTCTAAGATTAATTCTTCGATTTCTAATTCTTCAGCTGCATCTTTAGCATCATCTATTTGCTCATATATCATCCCGTTACCAGGATGTAAAGATAAAAAGTGTTGTAAAACTTGATTGGTTCTGTCTACAGTTAAAAATCCATCTTCAAAAACAATAGGCTCCATAATAGCATTACCATCTTGCTCTTCCTCAAAAGGTGTCTTTTGGTTTCTTGCATAACGAAGTGGTTTATTAATACCTGTTTCTTCATCAAAATAAAGTAATGGGGATCTTTTGTTGTGGTGAGAGTTTAACATAAAGCACAATGGTGCTACGTCTCTCTTTAATCTGTACTGTTTTGTAACTGATGTTGTTGTCTTTTTCATTTTATTATAATTTAATTAAAGTTAAAAAAAAGGGGAGGAGGTTAATCCTCCCCTAATGATTGTTAGTTATTAGTCTCTAAATAAGAAGAAGTTGTTTGCACCTAAAGTACATACAGCTCTTTCCGATAAGAAGTTAACTGTCATCGCATCTAAAGAAGATGTTCTTGCTCCACCAGCAGAACCAGTGATCCAAGTTTTGTAACGTCTATCTTCAGTTTCAGAAGCTCTGTATCTAACGTGTAAGAATGGTC
>Ga0209337_1001185_pt1 | contig 20161 bp, 26 predicted proteins | sample LinPmetageLP53_FD_184044 | JGI IMG/M metagenome (GOLD analysis project Ga0209337, IMG submission 184044) | Marine viral communities from the Pacific Ocean - LP-53 (SPAdes) (version 2) | ecosystem: Environmental > Aquatic > Marine > Oceanic | place: Pacific Ocean | collected 2010-02-08 | reverse complement strand
TATATATAATAAAAATATGTATATATATATATATGAGAATATGAGAATATGAGAAAAGACATAGAAAACTATTGATATACCTAACAAAATGTACTATAACTCGTTTCTCACAAGTTTCTCAATGAGAATAGACGACATTTTGTGATACATAATTAAAATGATATATTGTGAATTGTATAATAAAACACTAGTGTAATTTAAGTTTGGTCATTTGTCAATTTAAAATGATAATCTGGTAGGATTCACAAACAAAGACAATCCAACAGGGTAGGTAGAGTATATAAGGCGGTACAGACCCCTTATAAAGGCCCTTCCATCTATATAGTCTATATAGATTTAACACATCTATATAGATGGTTAATATTCAAAACATTTTTCATAATATTCCTACCATATGGTAGGCTGAAGAAATGTTGCTAAATGTATTCACTCATCATCGTCAAACATACAGCCACCCCCTACAAGGTTAATTCTGCTACGCAACCATATGGTAATAGAAGTATAATTTGTTACTCACCTCATATACTAAATATAGATAGGTAAAGTGTCTAAAAGACAAAGGAGAGAAAAATATGTCCGAAAACAAAGAAGAGATAACAACTGAAGAAGAAGTAGCCGAAGGTCACATGACCCTAGAGAAGTGGAACGGGTGGATAAACCCTATTTTATCATGGAACGATAATCAAGAAGAAGTTTTGACTCTTTTCAATGAAGCAAATGCTGACATGGAAGAAGAAGACCTTGAAGAAGAAGAAGAACAATTTGAGCGTGATATTGCTACAATTGCTTCTTTCATTAAGCGTGGAACCCGTGAAAACCGAGCAAATATGCGAAAGGACTTGAAGAAGAAAATTCAAGATGCTGGAAGCCAATACCCACTATGGCCTCATAAGGGCCGTGGCCGTTCTTCTTCCCTTTCTGCTGTTGAACAGGAATGTCAAAACCAACTTTTGACCATTGAAGGACTTGCTCAAGAAGCATACTACAATACTTATGTTGAACATGATGCACAACACCTTTTAGTTACAAGGGCTTCAACCGCTAAGAAAACTAATGGTACGGCTTACCCTGCTATGGAGGCTTTCCGTGATGCAAAGGTTTCTTCAAAGAAACAAATCATTACCGGCCTAATCACTTCAAAGAAATGGGGTTCATATGATGAGGAAGGTCAATTCGTTGGTCTTACCTTTGAATCCCCTATTGTGATTCCATTCACCGTTAAGGGTGAGTAAAGTGCGAAGTTATCTTTTTGATGACGATGATGATTGAATAAATCGTCTTCGCCTGTAAATTCCATGATTAAGTGTTGATGAGAACCCACACTTATGAGTTAATCAGATTCTCAATTGGTTTTGTGTCCAATTCCCCGTAAAAAAACACAACCTTTTAAATTTTTTTTATGGTTGAGAAATACAAATTACTTCTTATGCAACCATATGGTACACACGCTAGTAAATGTGTACCGCAGGAGGTGAACGGCGTGTTCTTTGACGATGATGAGTGATTTCCACTGAACCCTTTTACCGTTACCATATGGTAGGAAAAGAGAAATTTGTGGTAAATGACACCTTATATACCTATTAAAATATCACTATATTGTGTCACAAACACAGGAGAATAAGAACGAGCGAATTGTTCTGCGGGCTACTGCCTTCATGAATGATGAAACCAACGATGAGGATGAACGAGACTTTACAGGTTCATGCCTTCGCCGTTTAGAGAAAGCCATTAAGGGTGGAAACTTAATCCAAATCAATAAAACCAAAGGGGTTCTTCTAAACCAAATCAAGGGAACCCGTATTTCAGTGTCCCTAAGTGAAGAGGATATGCATACGGTGAACACCTTTGCTGATATGTTGAAAACGGTCTTTATGGCCTTTCCAACCCTTTCAGTACCTCGTGACCATTCACACGAGGCTTTCGTTGAAAAACTAACCCTTGCTATGAAGGAGCAAATCAAAATCGGTGAAGTGGTTTCAGTGCGTGACGACGACGAATAATCCCTTAGAGGATTTCACCCTCAAGACCCCTGCAAAAGATAGGTAAAATGCACGATGTTTGGTCACATCACCCGTTCTCTCCCCCCTGTAAGGGTGTCATGGGGGGAGGGAACACCTTTTTTGTGGTAAATCTCCCCAAATTTCCGTTTTTGTTACCATATGGTAGGATATAATTTGTAAAGACACCTTATCTTTGTTATATGCTAAGTTAGAGTATGTGGTGGAAAAAACAACCGACATTTAACCTAAAAGTGAAGCAAAACCGATACGAGCGATTCATTATAGATGAATTGAAAATTACAGGGGTATCACGCTCCGAATTAAGTGAAGTTTTGATTCAAGCAATTGAAGAAATAACACAAAAGTTGGAAATACTGAATGGTGATGAATAATGAAAGAAACAACTAACTACGAAGGAATAACAGCAGAATTACTTGATGTGCTTTACGCACTACCAAGTACCACTAAACCTAAAATATCAACGGTGACTGAGGGTAATAAAATGATTTACACCTGTAATGGTTGTGACTCTACAACATGGGTTCATATCAATGCTTCAAGTGTTGCGTTTGTTGATTCTATGCGTTATTTAGATTCAAACTGTGAATGTCCTCCTAAACCAATAACAGATGTGAGGGTTGAAGATGAGTGAATGTCCTATTTGTGAATTGGGTCAAGATGTTGATAGTGAAGACCTTGATTTAGTTTGTACCGATTGCCTACAAGAAATTGAAGAAGTCTCGGCCATGAAAGGTGAATGGAGGTATAGAGAACCATGAGTTTCAAGTACAATTTATATGCAGGTATAAGGGTGGTTAATTCCTTTGACACCCTAAAAGAAGCAAAGGAAGCAAAAAGAAATTTCAGTAAAACTACTAACCTTGTCATCTTTCATAGAGGAAAGGTAGTAGGTTGAAATTAGGGCGTGTGGTGTAATGGATAGCATTTTGGCCTTCTAAGCCGAAGATACGGGTTCAATTCCTGTCACGCCCGCTTTATTTTTTGCGGTGGAGGGTGGTATAAGTCAATATAGTAATTTTTTACTATTGGTGAGAGTTCCATAGGCTCAACTCAGTTAACTTTTTTGAGAAATAAATAAACTGGGAAATATAGTACGCAATACTGCGTTCCTAAATACTATGGATATGAGGGTAAAAGTACGGGGGAGTGAAAGGCTTCCACTTATTCCTAACCGTTAAGGTTTGTGAATGTGGTTTGTCAATAATAAGAGATAAAGTTGTAGTATTTTTCATAACCATTCGTATTTCTTCGGATTTACATTAGTTAGACATACAGGGTGGGTGGTTCCGTCCTTTCTTTTCCCACATTCACATTTTTTTTTCTTTTTTTTAATTGGGGTGACTACAAATTATTACAACCATATGGTAACTTTGGTAGCCAAATATTTTAAAGAATTTTCTGAAAAAAACCCATCCTAGCCAATAATCTTTAAATAACATAACCCCCAACTCTCTTTTATAGCCCCAGAAGTTAAAATATTTAACCATACAGTGTTCAAAGTGAAAAAAAACATCATTTTGGCCGCCTAAACTGGAAAAAAGCCCCCAAAACCTACAAGGAAGTGAAAAAAATGTGGTTTGACATAATCAAGGACAATAAAAGAACCAAATACTACCGGGAGTTCCTTGAGGCGGCTACTCAATTGGGGGATTTGATAGACTCCCCTGATAATATCACGGCATATGAGAATTATACTGGTGATAAAAGACCTGAATATAAAGACCGTGGAACTGCTATATTATATACCTACAATTTTCAATTCACTGCTACGGCAAGTATTAAACAAGAAATGACATTTCGCAAAACTGGGAACGACCGCAAAACAACAAATAACAAACAATACAACCTATTCATAAATAAAATGTTTAAGACCGAATACCCAGAACTCCATAATAAGATATGGAATTTTGCATTATTTTTTAATAAAATAGTAAACCCTAATTTATTAGGAAAGGAAGCAGATAAACAAAGAGCGTTGTTTGAGGGTTCTAAACAATCCGACAATTCAATGGTATTACTTAAAATTAATCTTGCTCATACTTATAAATTTATTTCACATTTTTTAACACTTATAAGAGAAAGAAGTTATTCCACCCTACTCTCCCCAAGTAGTTTTTCTTTGCTTCCTGACAATGACAGAGACCGCCTGCTACACATTATTGACCCTACTAATGTCCTTGTCCCTTTAAGAAAGTTTGTAGCCCAATTGTCTACCTTTATAAGAATTGAAGATGCCCGTGAAACCTCTACTAGTTTTGCATTAAAAACAGCATTAAATAGAACTTACCTTAAAACCGTTACAGATTATATAATGGAAAATTGGGTCTTAATTATAAATACATTGAGAACTGACGACGCAGAAGTAGATGGCCTCAACATACCTAATATTAAGACTCTCCAATTAGGACATAAAAACCCAGAGGGGACTGAATTTTATAATCGTTGGTTAGAGAATTACCAGGAATTACATGAAGAAGAAATAGAAAAATATATAGAAGAAATAAAAAATATCCCTGAAGAAGATATTGATTCTTTATTCGGTTAATATCTTATTCTGGGAATAAAATAAAAAAAGAAAAAAAAATTCCGCTAGTGACAAAAAAATTCCGGGGCAAAATTTGAAAAAGAAGGTGTAATTATGGGTTGGGAAAAAATACTAAAAAGAAGAATAGGTATAACTCAAGCAGAGAAGAAATTGCTTGTTTATATTATGAGCGATGGTGAATTTAAAACCCTTGATAGAATCATAGATGATATTTATGATTTCTTAGCAGAAAATAGAAAAATAAATCCCGCAAGACGGCAGTTAACGGGAAGACCAACTATAACACAACTCTATGCAAGCAAGCACATGATGAAGGTGCATATGAATAATTCGCCCTACTACGAGAGTACAGACAAAGGGAATAAAGACCATAATTATCAACCCATAAAAGAATATAGATACATCGGGGAGTGAAGTTATGGGTTGGAGAAAAATACTAAAATCTTCCCGTGGGGAAGCCTATGAAGTATTTTTACAGGAATTTGGCCCAGAGGTGGATTTGAACTCCCTAGAGGTTGTTATTGAAAGAGAAGGACTTCTTGATTTAATAGGTAAAGAATGGCTAGTTAGTTTTGAGAATGATATATTTTATTTTCATTCAGATAAATATACAGATTACATATCATTTGTTAGGGGTATGTTTGTGGAGGAATACCCGAAGAGGTATAAGGAGATAAAAGATAAGTTAGAAGAAATTGCATTAATGTCTCTCCCTAGTGACCTGAATCCTGAAAAAGTCCTTACTCAATTATATAAATCCCTACATAGAAGTGGTATTTTAGCCGATACAGACTACGAATCCGTACACGGTTCACAAAATTTTCCTAACTTTATACTAGATGCGTTGGATATATCACTAAAGGATTTGGAAAATCCAAAAAATAGCAATACACACCATTATTATTATGTTAGGGATAAGTTTATAGAATCTTTAAGAAACCTTCTAAATTATTCTACCCGTGACTCCTACCTAACCATTCAAGATATAAACAGAAGAGTACTCCTAATGGAACTTTTATTAGACTCTATGTTCCTTTCTACAAATAATGATAATAAGTCGGAATTTAAACTACCTCCGAATCCCCCACCACAGAACATCCTCAGTAAGATAAAAAGAATAATAGAACATGAGAAGGTGTAAATATGAAATGGACAAAATTATTAAAGGCAAGTACTAGAGCGATGGCTGCTAGAGACAAGAAAATGATAGACTATGTTATGAGAGATGGTATGTTTATGACCCTTGATAATCTAATGGATGAAATTTATAAAGTAATAAAGGCGACAAAAAAACTAACTCAAGCGGAATCACTGAAATTATTAAGAGAAAATGGTACTCCTATGATAACTAGTTTTCGGGCAACTCGCAAGATGATAAAGTCCTATCTTGCGTCGTCCCCTAATTATGAGAACCAAAAGGCGGGTAAAGATGAATACGGAAGACTCATTACAGAGTACAGATACACAGGGGAAATAGAGGTGGGAGAATAAATGTGGAAAGATATATTAAAAGACGATAATGCTTGGTCTGATTTTCAAGAAGTTTTAGATAAGTACCCAGCCTTAGATGTAACTTACACAAACATTTACCGCTCAAACCAAAATTTAAAACGAATGATTAACTTTAGTGAGTTATCTATTACATGGGGTAATGAATACAAAATACCGTGGGAAAGTTTAATAACTCGTGAAGTTTCTAATTACGCTGGAGTTTCTAAGACTATTAAAGGCTACTATATATTGGGTAACTACTCTGAAGAATTTATGGATAAGAAAATAGTATCAGACAAGAGTGCGGTTTTTGATAGTATAACTCCTACGATTAACCCAGATGTCTCCGAATGGCTGCTAAGAAGACAAGATATGAAGAAAGAATCTCTTGAGGTGTGGTCTTCTTCTTTAAAGGCACTTGATTGGTTTATTCGTTCCATACCCAAAGATATTATCAGTGCTAATGATAGTACTATGTATATACCGATATTAGAGGGTACTATGTCAATACCTTTAACATCTACCTGTGATAACTCGTATGAAAACGACAATGGACAGGTATTTAATATGTGTATTGCGGCGAGTCGTACTAGGGGTGAAATTATAGCCTCGGCAGATAATTGGCTTTCATATTATTTAATTTATTCACAACTTGCTAAATTAGATTCCTACGATGATATAGAAGAATTGGCCGAATCATTAAATTTACCCAATGTTATACATCAAACAATTAGAGGTTCAATTGTTGTTAGATGTGGTGTGTGTGAAGAAGTAGTTGATGATATAAATATTATACAAAGTTATGAATGGGATTGTGAGCGATGTGGTTTTATAAACGAATATTACGATGGTGGAGATGAAATCCCCTCTGAAGAAGATATTGGCCCTTATGTTCAGGGTAATGTAATAGGGTTTGAATGCCCCTTTGGTCATAGAGTTTATAGCGAAGATGACGGTATATGTGAGGTACACCATATTAAAGCAATAGATAGTTGGCCGTCTATGGGCTGGGAACATATTGATTATGATTTTGAATCAAACGGTGATTATTTTTATATTGATGACGATAAGGTACTAAATGTGGATAATGTTATGGAGTACACCATTACAGATTATATATCTGGGGTTAATATGAGTGAACTTCTAGGTCATGGGGCCGATGTATGGTTTTTAGAGAATCACCCAAATGTAGAAGAGATAGGTCAGTGGAACAATAATACTTTATGGAAGGATGGAGATTATTATTACTATTATAATGATGACGGCGAAATAGAGTATTCTGAAACTAACCCTAAAGATGAAGAAGAATAAAAAGTATTAAGTAGTTTACTCATCTCATAGGTAAATATGAAGTGGGAAGAATTTCTAAAAAAACCCGATACAACTAGAAAGGATTGGGATTCAGCAATCAAGTCTTTCATAGATGAAGGTAGGAAATTAGGTGTACCCTTAGATATTATATCGTTGTTGAAGGAAGTAGGTACTATGACTACCACATCTTCGGATGCTTCTACTGTAATAAACCCAACCTTCGGAGAGGAAGAAGATGACAAAGACGAGTGAATTTTCTTGGAAACAAGATGAAGCGAAGGCTTTAATGGTTAAGTTTGAAAATTTTTGGACACAAAATCCCGGTCAATATGGAATTACAGGTGGTACTGATGCCGCCACAGGAACTATTAATGCTAGAAATTTATTTACCACTATGACAAATCATGGGGTAACTAGTAGAAAGGAAAATTTCTTTGAAGGTGCTGGTGATGTATGGGATGATTTAACAGATATTGTTAGAGATGCTATTATTCTAGATGATGAATTAGAAGAGTTTGATAAAATGTTGGGTGTTTTAGAAAAAATTGAAGGTACTGATAAAGACCCTAGAAATATTATATTCAACACAGTGGTAGAATATACTGATGGTGAAACAACTAGAGGAGAAGTTCGTGGACATTTTTTAACCCTACCTTATTGGAACTTTCGTAAGGATAAAGCAGAAGATACTAACACCGCCTACAATGTAGATAAACCTAAAGAGGAGTGGGTCGCTTTGAATGCAGAAGAAAATACGGCTGAACCCCCCTTGTGGAGAATTATATTTGGTAGAAAAAATAGCCTACGAAGCCTAATTATGGATATTAAAAAATTAGCGCAAGATATTGAAGTCCCTCCGGTGGCTCACTTAGAAGTTAATATCTCTTCGGGTAAGTTTCAAGAATTGGCTACAATACCCCAAGTACAACAAGCGGTTAAAAATGTCCTTCAAGAAACTTCTATTTATCAAAAAGGTAGGCTTAGTCGTCCAGTTAAAGAAAGGCTGAATGCGGCTATGGCTAGTCAAGTTATACCCGCCACGGATGCAGTTATGAGAATCGTAGGCCCCCAAGCAACCGTAAAGGTAAATAACAATGGGAGAATTATTAGAAGGAAACTAGTAGAATTTCCCGGCTATGAAGAAACTCAATCTATAACTTTAAAATTTCCAAGTAATAATAGAACCCTCAACAGACTCATAAGAACAGTACTAGGGGATGATATGGAATCATTTTTAAAACCTAATGCTGATGAAAATGCTAAGGCTGGACTAATTTTAACCTCCGATGAGGTGGGTTTAGTTAATGACGCTACTAGAATCTTAAAGGAAATAGGCTACTCTTTGGAACCTAACAACATAGATGCGTTGGGTGTAACATCACCTGAATTAGATAGCGAAACTCCTAAAACAACTATAAACCTTAACCGTATCCTACAAGCGTCTATTGAGTCAATAAGAAATAGAGCATTTAATAACATACCTGTACCGGATGACATATTAGATGAAGTTAATCTTGAACAAGTAGTATCAACTTTAAAACACGAATTAACCCACTATGCACAGTTTTCCACTCCTGAAATAAAAGAACATTTAGAAGAATTGGCTAATTCCTATGTGTATCTAGCCTCTCGGCTTTTAGAGGATAACTTACCCCCTACCGAATATTCACAATTATTAATGTTTATCCTAAAGAAAGAAATATATAATTATATATTTTTAGAACTACCCGCTTATTGGATAGAGGGTGACTTAGAATGGGAAGAGGCTCTAGAAGTACTAAAGCGAACTTGGATTTCGGATAACCCGTTTATGAGAAAAATTGTAATAATATACGAAGTTATTAGTCCTGATTTTATCAATAGATATGGTGACCGATTAGAAAGAGAATCCATACTAGCCACAAATACTATTATAGATGAAATGTTAGAGAGAGGGGAAAGAAATGGGTAGAAAAATTAGAAAAACTTGTCACCTATGTAATCACCCCCATAGAGATTCTTTAGAACAAGATATTCTTAATGGTGTTATTGGTGTTAACGAACTAGATAGAGAAGAAGATTGGGTGTCGGGAGCAACCCGAAGACATATGCGTGACCACTTAGGGGATTATTTAGATAACTCCAATGAGTCTTGTGGTTTATGTACCGCAACAAACAGAAAGGATTTAGAAACCTCAATAGTGGAGGGTTCTATGAAACCCTCGGAGGTTGCTGAGTATGTGGGTGTGAGTTTAGATTCTGTTAAAATCCATATGAATAAACATTTAAAACCCCTAGTACAGAAGGCCGCTTCTATGGAACTTGTTAGTGTTGAGATAGATGAAATAAATATGTTGAGTAATAATATACAAATGCTTCAAGGTAAGGTTCAAGAATTTATTATTGATAATGATGATTTAGACCACCGAACTATTGATTCGTTGGTTAAATTAAGTAAGGAAATTAGAGAATCCTTAAAGTATGCTTTAGAGTTTAAAGGACAATTAGTACACAAGCGAGAAGAAACCGTGGTAATACAACAAATAGAAATTATACAAAAGGTTCTTATAGAAAGATACCCCCAAGTATGGAATGAGATACGGGATTCAGTAGCGGAGAGATTACAATGATTTGGAAAACTATTCTTAAGCAAGAGGAATTAGAGATTTCTTGGACTTCAAAAGATGGTAAAGCCGAAGGAGATGTTTTTTATAGTGGCTATTGGGGAATTATGGGCTTCAGTCATAGTGGAAAAGAAAGACAAGGATTAGGAGAAAAATACCTAAAAGAAATGATTGAGCATTTACATTCAATAGAAGAAGGAGATATAGAGGCTGATGGAACATTACCTGATGCAGACGGATTTTGGGATAAAATGTTAAGTAGAAACATTATTCAATCAATTAGAAGAAGAGGTCAATAGGAGAGATTACAATGAGTTGGGAAGATGAATTAATAAATGAAAAGAATGCCGCCACCAGAGTACAACAAACTGGTAATTGTAAAAGATGCGGGAGAGATGTAAGAAAGTATCAAAAGTGTGAATTAACTTTACCTGCACCAACTCCCGACCTACCCCCTAGATTAACCTGCCCCATGCGGGAAGAAAAGAGGGATTAAAATGAATTGGTGGGATATGATTAAAAGTGAGAGGAATAGATTAAATCAATATGAAAGACCTCACTATGATACAATAATGGAAATTATTGATTTACTAGAAGAAGGAGAATTGAGAACAACCCTAATAGATGCTATCAGTAAATGGACTAAAGGTAGTAGTGGTGTTTATATGCAGGTTGGGCCTGTGGTAAATCTTCAAGCGGGTGGTTTTAGAACAGTAGGAATAGTTGATAAGCAACTACTATCGGATTTAGAATTAAGAAGATATGAACTCCTACACCGTTTAATAGAAAGCGGTGAGTATGAAGACGATAGAGAAGCAATTAAAGAATACAGAAAATTAGTGACAAAAGCGGGTGCTATCTTAATGGAGGGTGAAGGTAATTCAGGACTTCAGGAAAATTTCTCATATTTTATTACGGTTACTAAGAAGGATGAAGGTTATACTGGTATGATGGAATTTAAAATTAATGACTTTGTAGCCCAACCTATCAACCCTTCAAAATATATAGCAGATATAAAGAGGGTTATTGAATGACTTGGGAATCTGTTTTGAAAATTGACTGGCGAGAAATTGTAGATGAATTTATGCAATCGGATAATGTTCTTTTTGACGAACTATACAACGAACTAGCATCACGATTAAATTTCAACTCTCCCACTAAAGACGAAGTTATTGATTATCTAGAAGATAGATATGAAAGACATAATCTTTGGAATAATTTATATAGTAAAAGGTAGGTTGATTAATTATGACGAGATGTACTTTACTAGACCAATGGTTTAATGAGGAATCTAAAAAACTATCCACTGAGGAAAGGAAAACAGAAAAATGTTTCGTAACAGGAAATAAGAAGTGATTATTATGACATGGGAAGAAGAAAAAATGAATTGGAAAAATACATTAAGAAAAGCACCCTTTAGTCCTTTTAAGAGAAAGAAGCCGTTAGATGTCGCCGCACAACAAAACGAGAATAGAGCAAAAATATACCATGATGGACAAGTTGCCTTTAACAATTTAATGGCTGATAAAAAGTTATTTAAGATGCTTGAAGATGAACTAAAAAAACAAATGGCCCGAACCCCTAATAATCCTAATTATGTCATAGATACTACCACTATTCCCAACTTTAATACTAAATACGCACCCATCTTTGAAAATGTTTTTGGAAATGTGGAAGACAAAGAAATGAATAAAAAGAATTTTTTAGAAAACTTAGAGGCTAGATTTGGTGTTTGGGAAGCCACTATGGATTACAACAGATATATTAAATTGAAGATTAATCAATAAGGAATATGCTAGACGAAGCCTTTGAAGAGTGATTATTATGTCATGGAAAAATATTTTAAAAACAATGACTAACTTAGATAAATCTCTAGGTGAGTTAAAGGGTCATTTTAGAATATCTCAAAAAAATGGATACTTCCATACATCTCAGCAAAGTTCAAGGGCTTTCTCTAAAGTTAATAAAGTACTAAGAATGGCTCTTGACCCTGAAATAATTGGTAGCGACTATCAAGATATTACCGATTCATTAGATGAATATATACTTATAGTACAAGCCAGCAAGCAACCTGAAATGCACTACCGAGATTTAGTTAGAATCAAGCAAGATATTTTAGACGCTTTAGAGGAAATTGAATCTATGGCGGTGACTAATGATGGTATCTAATTGGTTTAATATTTTAAAAATCAAAAACTCTTCAGGCGAGAAAATTATCGTCAAGGATATAGAGGATTGGATGAAAAGATTTAGAACACAATTAAGACCCTATGTTCTATCCGAGTTCATGTCCAACAAAAGACCTGATATGAGCATAAGAGATACTGAGGCTACAAAAATTAACATAAAGTATTATAGAAACGAATCCCCATTAAGAGTTAACGCTTCCTTTAGGGATAAGAATAATACCCAATCATATGATATGGATTTCCGATTTATAGAAGAAGGGGATGGAATGTATTTTCTTTCCGCTACATCGGATAACTTAGGCCCATCTTTACAAATGGGTAATAATTTTAATGAAGTAGACGACCCTTATGATTTACTACTTGAAATAGTAGACCGTATAAGTAGTTTCTTTGTTAGTGATTTAAATACACAATCATTGGGTATAGGTTCAATAGATGAAGAAGAGGGTAGAAAGACCCAACAACAGATAAACCGAGAATTAGCCGAAGCAAATCCCGGTGAAGTAATGTATGAGGGTCAGATGAGAAATCTTTCCGAATTAACAAGAATAGCATCCAGAAAAGGTATTTCTATAAAGTATTTACTAGAGGAAATTGGGGTAGATGCTAATGATTTATTATCATCTAAACCAATAACACCTCCTAAACCTAAAATAGAAACCCCTAAAGGGGTTAAAAGAGGTAGAACGGTTCCTGCTTTAAGAAGAAGAAAGAACCCTAAATAATATTAATATGCAAAAGTATTAAATAGGGGACTCCTCTTACAATAAAATAAGGTATTATTATGACCGTAGAAGAAAGTTTAGAAAAAGTTGCTGAAGAAGCAGAAGACTTAGTAGAACTCGCTGAAGATTTAGGAATTATTAGTGAGGAAGATGAAGCCAAATATAAGGCTTTGATTAAGAAGGCCCTCCCCGCATTGTTGGTAGCCTTGCCTGTATTGATTGTTTTACTTCAATGATTAATATGTCTCAACTTGGTAGAAAGATTCGCCAAGCAATTCGTAGAGCGAGTCGTAATAAAGACTATTCAATTGAATTTGGAGAAATAACTCCCCTTCTATTACAAGAGGTTAAATCTCTAATAGAACAATTACAAAGCCCAGAATACACTGATTTCATAAGAACTTATTCCTTTACAGATAGAATGACTGATGAAAAATTAGAAGAAGTTATAGATAATCTATTATCACAACTAAAAGTGTTAGATGATAATAAAACATTTCTAGTTATTGAATTAGGTAAGCGAGTCATAGAAGGCACTACCGAAAACCCAAGTAAGACAATTTCTGATGAGTATGAAATGGGTTCGGATAATGTAGAAATTTGGTTTAAGTCAAATTCGTTAAAACTTTATCAAGATTTTTTAAATGGTAAAATTCGCCCCCTCTTACAAGTTTATGTATTTTTTACAGAACAGGGTTTAGAAGACAAATATAAAGAAATTATAAAAGGGGTTAACACTAACCCATACATTAAAGATTTGGTAAAGGTTATTGGTAGCAAGGGAAACATAGAAGATGCGGCTAGGTCTAATGAAGGCCTCCCACCTAAAGTTTTAAACGAATTAATAAATGATTCATTAGATGACGAAAAACTCAAACTAGTTTATAATACCCTCGGTGGAGGGGAAAAAACTACAACCCAATACGATATTATATTTAACATGGGACAACTTAATAACCCAGCGACTTTAGGTGATTTGAAAAATTTAGAATTATTTATCAATGTTATTTACTCAGTTAATAGTGAGTTAAATAAGTCCCCTACAATTAAAACTATAAGGGATATCTTACCCGCTAATTTATTTTCTAAATTCCTACATACAATAGTTGGTGTAAAAGACGGCACTCAATTTATGCTAGCCTTTGTAAACATGATTGGGAGAAGAGGAGACAAAGGGGGTTCTGGTAAATTTAGATTAGGTACAAGTGATATGTACCCTGAATCTAAACTTCTAAGAGATTTTTATGATGACTTAAAATCAAAGGGGGAATTGGAAGAAGTTGTGGAAGATGGAGAGTATAAACCGATAGGATATAAGCGTTGGAAAAAAACTCAAGTAGAAACAAGTGGTGTATCGGAAAAATTTAATAGGTTTGTTTCTTCGGGTGAACAACCAAAAATCCCCGGTAAAAAAAATAAAAAGTTAGTCCTTCTACCTTACTATGATATCGCTGAGGATAATATGGACAACCCTTCTTTTAATGTTGGTGTTGAACCCGAATTTGTTTTACCATCATTGGTGGGTTTTGTTAAATTGTTTAACCCCTCATTTGTAGTAGATGACAGACCTCCCTTTACGGAAATGGAAGACTACTCTGTTGAGGAACAAAAATTAGAAGCAGACTTACTAAAATATAAAGATATTATTATGAGTGGTTTTGAAAAAATAGTTTCGGATTTAATAAACTACATGGTCAATACTGCTTCATCTGTTCAATACCTAAAAGTCAAGTTTGAGAATCAAGAAATGGATGCTATAAGTTTCTTAGATGAAATAGAAACAATAGAGGTGAAAAATAATGTTTGAGAATTACCCAGAAACCGATGATGATTTAAAATATATAAGAAGAGGTAAGGCCCAAGGGGAAAGGATTATGACTAGTCTAATCCGAATGGCTAATGAGATAGATGTAAATGATTTTGGTGTAGAGGAAGGAGAACTAAACACAGTACTTTATTATAATATGTTAGCAACCGCCCTTAAAGGAGTTAACTTTACTGAGTCTACACTCCCCCCTGAAAAAGCCACCGAAGAAAATTTCTATAATAGAGGTTTAATAATGTTTAATTTAATTAATGACCGAAGAGATATTCAATCAATCAATTCTATTTTTATGGATATGGAATACAACGAAGAAGCAATAGAGGAATTTTCAGAAGCCAACGATTTAGTAGCAAATCTTTTTGATAATATTAGAAATATTATTGATGGCCCTACCGAATCAGTTGTAAGTAATGACGAAATTCAATCCCTTCAAGAGGCTTTATCTATAAGGGATATTAAAAATTTAAAAGGTAGGACAAGTATCTATGAGTATTGGGAAAACTACTATAATCAATATTTTAATAATGAAAGGGTGGAGTTCGGTTTCACTATCCCCGAAGGACAAGAAGGAAATGAATTGTTCGCAAAAATAGAAAATGCTTTTTCTAATATCAAAATACCATCAATTGTTCTAGCACATGGAGATGCTAAATTTTCTCAAACTGCTGGTGGTCTATTACCAGAAATAAAAATAGTTAACGATATTCTATCCCAAACAATGAGTATGGAAATTAGCGAAATAATGGAAGTTTTCGGGGAACCTACCACCATGACAAGTAGAAGAGTTTATGATGATTCGGGAAATGAAAGTAGTTCTCCTGTTGGTGAATATAATCCGGGTAGCGAGGGAACCTCTGAAGAAATTCAAAACATAGAAAAAGAAATTGACCCTCTAACATTCTTACATTTATCACAAAAAAATATGATTTTATTAGAAGACGATGTTAAAGAGTTTGATAATATTAAAGAAAAAACATTGGGTAAATTACTTCCATTATTTGAAAACTTTACACCAGTTCTTAGAGATGAAATAGAAGAATTAGTTTCGGAAGCCATAGAGGAATACACCACACTAATTGATAAAGAGCGAGATACATTTTATTTACCTATGTTAGATAACCACATCACAGAAATGAATAACATACCAGTAAAGGGCGTGTTTCAATTACCTTACTATGAGATTTCCTTGAAAAGGATTATTACTAATGAAACAGTAGAAGAAGAAAGAAAAATTAACCCTAATTATGACCCAAAGGTGACCCTCAGTGGTCTTATTACTGGTACGCATGAAATGGTACTTATTAAGAAGTTAGAAACAGTAAATTCTTATAGCCAAATTACAAATTTTATCAATAGTGAATGTGAAAAATTATTTGAAGTGTTAAATAAGTTTACGGTAGCGGGTGAGATGCGTAGATTTAATCGTAACATTCCCGTTAAGGAAACCCGAAGTGGAAAAAACTCTAGTACTGGAAGTGGTCAACAGGGAGCATTGGGTTCAATATACCCATCCATTAGAGGTACTTTACCAAGTTTTACTCAAGTAGGGGATAGTCTAAATACCTTAACTAGTTTAGTAGAGGAGATGTTCATTAAAAAGATTGATGAGAAATATTTCTTTGAAAAGGATTTACCTAATTTTACCAAATCTAACCAATACAAAACCTTCAAGGAGGCTTTAAGTCGCTTTAAAAACTCAAGGGGTACTTCTTTAACTTCTCAAATAGCAAACTTTTATACCACAGCAATTGATGTTGAAGATTTAAAAAGTATTCTATATCTAATTGGTAGTTTTAAAAAGGGTTCCACTGAGAATATGAACACATTAGTTAAAAACGCTGAAAACGCAATTCAACCATTAATTATAATTAATTCAAAAAATAATCAAACAAGACAAGAAAGAACTCAATCTAGAAAGGAAATAGTAAATACCCTAGGTAAGTTAATTCATGGCTACGCAGTTCAACAAGAAATAGGGTACTTAGATAAAGAATTTGATGGTAAAAGATTAGATTCTTATGAAAACGAATCCATCAATCCAGAAGTTTTGGATATTCTACCTATCCTGAATAATCAAATATTTAATGAAAGTTTAGACTCCGAAGAAAGAAGTATTGTTAGAAAGATTAAAGAAAAAATGACAGGTAGTTTCTATCAAGAATACATTAAGGATAGTATTAATTCAGATGATATGGCCTTGATGAAGGCGATAGATATTTTAAGAGAAAGAGGAGGCCTACCTGTGTATAAGGCATATTTAGATATTAATAACATAGAAGATGTTGTTTATGTAGCGGATATTATTAGAAAGGAAGACCGAACTGACATTTATGCTACTGACATGGAAACCATTATTGAGCAAAAAAATTCTACTATTGCGGGGTTATCAACAAGACTAGGTATTAGCCAAGAAGTTATATACAAGGTTAGGGGGCTATTCCGTTGAAGAAGGAATTGGGTTACGGTGCTAAGGGAACTTATCTTCCTATTAGAACCAATGATGAAGGTAAGCCAGCCGTCAAACCCGATGTATATATTGAAGATAAAATTTACACCGAAGCCGAGATGGTTTCAATTTTTAGAGTTAGTAACCCTGATAGGAAAACAAGAGAAGAAATGGATTTTTTCCCTCCACTGACAAGACAAAACGCTGATGGATATTTCATTATGTTTGACCGAGCAAATACTCTAGGGGGAGAACCTTTAGCAGTGGGTAGAGTAGGGTGGAAATATCTACCGGAACATAAGTTATATTTGACTACGGGAATTAAAATAATTGACATGTATCGTGGGTTAGGATTGTCTAGGTCGTTGTGGGAAAAAAGAGATTCTTCAATTATTAAAAACTCCCCTGCTATTGGTATGGCTAGTAATTTTTCAGATAGTTGGCTTAAGTTAATTCAGTCGGAGGGATGGAAAGTAGACCCTCCTGTTGAGTCCTTACCAGAAAGTATTCAAGATGAGGTTAGGGAAACTATTGCTGGGGACAAGCCTCGCAGGTTGATTAGTAAGAATATTGATACGGCTATGAAAAAGGCTTGGGAAATTTTAAAGAGAGGGAATGATTTCCAAAGGTTTCTTGTAGAGGTATTTGGTATTCCAAGAGCAGATGCTAAAAAATTAACCCCCTCACGAAGTCTACAACAATCAAATAATCAAGGTAGATTGACAGAATTTATTACTGAAAACCAATTTGAAGAAATTATAAATTTGGTAGAATCAGAACAATATGAAGCAGTTATAACAAAATTGGAGCAAATAAATTCAAACTATCTGGAACAAGAAATACAACGGCATATTCGCCTTAATGACCCCGAATATAGAGAAAAGAGAAACCGGGTAGCGAGGGAAGGAAGAAGAGAAAAAGATGCTAATGACCCCGAATATAGGAAAAAAAGATTACAGCAGAACAGGGAAAGAATGAAAGAGAAATATGCTAATGACCCCGAATATAGAGAAAGAAAAAGGGAAAGGGACAGGGGAAGGAAGAAAGAGAAATATGCTAATGACCCCGAATATAGAGAAAGGGTGAATCGTAATAAAAGAGAAGCATATAGGCGTAAAAAGGAGAGGAAGGAATAATGGACTTACTCACAGAAATGGATATGAAAGCCTCCAAAGGCAACTTTGAATACTTCTTCACTAGAGTTCTAGGATACGAATTAGCAGATTTCCACAAAGATTGGTTAGAGAGAGTGGAAACAACACAACGCACCGTTACTATTTGTTCTCGTGACCACGGTAAATCTGTTTTTTTCCATTCTTGGTGTGTTTTTCAATTGTGTTTTCAAGAACCCCCATACGAAATTATTTATATCTCTTCCAACCAAAAACAAACAATGGTTCACATGAAAGACATAGATAGAATGTTTTCCACGGTTCCTGCATTAAAAAAATATAAACCTAAAGCGGGTTGGGCAGTAGGAAGAATGGAACTAACTAATGGTAACCGCATTGTTGAGAGGTCTGTTGGTTCACAAATTCGTGGTCTTCACCCCGATGAAATTATTATTGATGACCCCATGAAAGAGTTTTCTATGACCGCTATTCAAAGAGTAGCAGATTGGTTTTGGGGAGATATGATACCTACACTTCACCACACCGCTTCTTTGAGAATGATTGGTACTCCCTTTACATACACTGATATTTTTTCAGAACTAGAAGAGAACACTGAATACGATGTAAAACGCTATCCTGCAATTAACCAAGCAGGAGAAGCATTATGGCCTTCCCGATGGGATATTGATTCATTAGACCGCAGGAGAAGAGAAATCGGTTCGTCTAAATTTACAAGAGAATATTTGTGTATTCCTATATCTTCTAACACAATGTTGTTTGGAAAAGTCCATGTGGATAAAGCAAAAGACCGTACTTCCTCCCTACAATACTATGGAAATAACGAGGCTTTTAAATACTACATAGGGTATGACCCATCAATGAGCGTTAATGGTGACTACACTGTTATGATTGTGCTTGAGGTTGATGCCGAATTAAACAAGAAGGTAGTACACATGGTAAGAGAAAAGAATATGGATTTCCGAAGTCATATAACTCGCATCACGGATTTATGTCAGCGGTTTTCACCCGAAGTAGTAATGATAGAAACAAATACATTTGCTAAGTCTTTCGCTATGGAACTACGAGATATTTCGGATTTCCCTGTAAAGGAATTTACCATGAGTAGGAAAAAGAAGGAAGAAATAATTTTGAACCTACAAATGAATTTTGAAAATAATAAAATCCTCTTACCGTATTCTAAAGACGAAGATAGAAAGGTTTCTAATATAATCATTCAAGAGTTAGAAGCATTCGGTATAGGTAACAATGGTAGGATTGAAGGATTAGGCGCACACGACGATACAGTTATTGGCCTAGCACTAGCAAACTACGCAACAAAAACATTCACGGATAGTTTCATTGAATTAGATGGAACTGACATATTTGGGAACACCCCAACAATAAATTTAGGAGGCGGTCTTTATGGAATTAATTATTAAAGAAGAAGAAATAAATACAGAGGAACTTAGAACCCAATTACAAGAACTAGAAGAAAAGAAAAAGGAAAAACAAGAAGTAGAAAACAAAATCAGACAAACCACCAACACTGATTCTGTTATGTTGTCTTGGCTTTCTTATCAGTGTCATGATGAAACTGAGGTAATAAAAGACATTTCTTCTAACCTATCAATCAACTACACCCAAGCAAGGGAATATATTTCTAAGATGCCCGAAGAACTACTCATTGAGGATAAAACTATTCCTGATGTTGTAAAGGATTTAAGACGCATGAGAAGAACCCTAAAGGGTAATGCTAGAGATAAAATGTCATCAACCATTGACCATTTAATCAAAGCCTACACCGAGCATTTAGATAACTGTTTAGATAGTGTTTATTGGCTCCGACCCTTTAAGAAGTCGGTTAGAATGCTCACCCCTAATATTTCTATGATG
>Ga0209337_1001184_pt1 | contig 20166 bp, 20 predicted proteins | sample LinPmetageLP53_FD_184044 | JGI IMG/M metagenome (GOLD analysis project Ga0209337, IMG submission 184044) | Marine viral communities from the Pacific Ocean - LP-53 (SPAdes) (version 2) | ecosystem: Environmental > Aquatic > Marine > Oceanic | place: Pacific Ocean | collected 2010-02-08 | reverse complement strand
TCCATATCATCTAGCCTTTCCAGGATAACCTTGATTTGCATCTTGGCTACCGCACTGGCCGCTACTACAGACACTAGCATACCTGCCAGTGTTAGTACCAGCCTAAGATCAATTGAGCTTTCCATTAGGGTTTGCTTTTTGCAAAAGAACGCGATCTAGCAATTACACCCGGATTATCGTCTTTAAAAGATGGAGAAAAAGACTCTTCTCTAGTTTTTGCTAGTTGATTGTTTGATAAATTTTGTATCGCGTTTAGGGTTTTAGTCCCGAACAATCCGTCTGGTGTGGTCCCTGCGGCTTTTTGAATTAACCGCATCCCCCCCTTGTAACCGCTATGAGTCATTATGTCAAATATTTGATTTTTTAAATGCGGTGGGTATCGGGTTAGTTTAAATTGCTTATCCGCTCTTTTTTTGTAAAAATCAATTGCTTGATCTTTTGTTATATTTTGTATGTCTGCAATTTTTAGATTTGCTAACGTATCTTTAAATTCTTTACTTTCTGGATTAACACCTTTTCCATCCCCAATAAGAAACTCTGCCCACGATACGGGAGTTATTCCAAAGTTTGTGCCTAAGTTTCTTCCTACGTTTACTTTACCCCCTGTCCAGTTTCCCTTATCTTCCCGGTTTGACTGATACCCGCCTTCTTTTTTTAAAGTTTTTGTAATATATTGAGGGACAGACTCGGAAGGCTTTTCTTTAGGCCTTGGGGCAAGCATATCATCAGCCAAAAGGCTTTCGTACTTGGGTCTTTCAACTGGGTTTCCTAAAAGACTACCAATCATATCTGCTAAAAGCATACTAGCGTCCCTTTGCCATTGCTGCACCTTGGGCCAATGCGGCTTCACCTGTGCCGCCCAGCATCTGTGCTATCTGTTGTATCGCAGCTATGCCTACGTCTTGCGGTAGACCCTGCGTAGTTGGCTGTGGTGCTTCCTGTTGTACCTGTATCTTCTGAGGCCTGACAGTTGGCACCTCGTCCTCTGTAGGAGACGCTTGGTTTACTTCGCCTAGGTAGTTGGCTATAGAGGCAGCAACTAGACCATCCCTGGCGTTCATAACTCCCTTAGCATAATCTTGCGCTTTGTCCATCATTTTCAAAGCAGCGCCTGATTGTTCTTTGGTAATCTCAGCCGCTGTTTTACCAGATTGTAAACCCTGTACTACTTTTGTATGCACCGCTGTTCCGGGAGCAAACCGACGAGTAAAGTATATAAAGGCAAGCGGTTTTTGTAAAGCCCCTATGCTTAAAGATATAGTTTTTCTGAAAAGACCCACGGTGTCTTCAGCTACAGACAACGCTCCAGCAACGGGGTCTATGTTCAAAGCGCCTTTCATATTTAGGGCAAAGTCATCCACGCCTTCAAACAATTCTTTTCCAAATATGTAACGCATGTTTTCAGCATTGTTCAACGTAGCTGCTGACCAATCGTCTGCCCATTGTTTAATACCTAGCAGTCTGGCCTTGGGGTCTTGAGCTTCGACAGCCTTAAACAACCTGCTATAGTTATCTGTAAAAAGCATGTCCCTGACAAACTTGGCACTGTCGGGAGACACCTCTTCCAATGCTCTCAATTGTGTAGCAAATGAGTCTAGGTCAGCTTTAGACAAATTCATAGCAACACTGTTTACAGATTTGACAAATTGACCAGCTTCCTTAAAGCTCATGGTCATACCAAGTTCAGCAAGGGCTTTATCAACCTGTGCAGGACGACCATTAACAACATCCTTCAGTAGCTTTTTGTATTCTGTAAGAACATTGCCTTTAAAAATTTGATTAAGAGTTTTCTTAGACTTTTTCCCGCCGCCCATTTTTGTAAGTATAGTAGTCTCTATTTCGCCAATTGTTTCAAGAGCCTCAGCAGCAATTTTTTTAGGATTTCTAGGTCCGCTGAAAAGAATTTTGTTTTGCTGGATAAAATTCATACCAATAGACGAAAGAATTTCTTCCTTAGTTTCTAACCCAAGTTTGCCGCCTACAGCTTTAGAACCAAAAGCTTTGTCAAGTTTGCTCATCAATGTTTCAAACTCTCGACTATCCCCGCCTTTAACAAAACCTTTAATATATTCTTGAGCATTGTCTGTTTTTCTTTGAGCAATTTGAGCAAACAATCCGTCTTTACCACGATACACATTAACAAATTCGGAATATTTTTGATTTACTTTTTTAAGGTTGTCTTTAAAGCCAGCAGGGACAAAAGTTGATTTATCCATTAAATCTTGTAACGCTTTAGACATTTCTAAATTTATTCTAGCTTCATTAGCAGAAGACGTTTTATAAGACTTTTGGCGTAACCTTTGATCTGCCTCTAGCAAATCTCCAGCGGTAATTGTAGTACCTCGTCCCTTGTCAGGACGATCACCAGTCTTTTTGTCCTTCTTTCCCTTTACTGGTTTAAGACGGCCTGTTTTTTTGTCAATCTTAACGCGAGAAATAATACGAGAATGTAAAGGATTTCCAGGACCAAAAGCATTTACAACATCGTCTATTAGTATTCCTGTATCGTCTGATATACGGTTTAACAAAATAGATAGTTCTTTGTTAGTAATATCCCTACCACCCATAGAAGCAAACTGACCATAGTACTCATCACCGTCAAACGCTTTCTGACCAGCTTTGTATTGTTGTGTAAGTTTTTTTCGAGCAAACTCTTTAACACCTAACACTGTTGCTCCTGCTTTACCAATTTTGCCAAAAGTTGTCTTGTCAAAGTTTTTAATACTTTCGACAGTTTTTACAAGCATGTCCCGTTCGTCTTTGCTAAGAACAGTTTTTAATTTCCCTAATGTAACAATTTCATCATCACCTGCTCTGATAGATGCTAGGTAGGTGTTTTTGTATTTGTTTACTATATTGCCAGCACGGCCAGCAAACTCGTCTCCCGCTTGTTTAGCCCCAATGCCTTCTAGCTTGCTCAATAAGTTTCCTATGATAGCGCCATCTTCACCGATTACAGTACGGATACTCAACAACATGGCATCTTCTTTGCCAACTCTTCCTTCAACTTTTTGTTGTGCCTCTACCATTTTAGTTACAGTTGTGTTAGTGACTGGCGGTGCATTTGGATCAACTTCTTTAGCAGCTGCCTTTACCCTGTTGGCAATAGAACCATATGCGCCAAAAGGAGCGCCTAGGACAAACGTAGCGGCACCTATAAAGGCACCTTCTGTGCCAGCGCTTTTTAAAACCTCAACTGCCGATTCTTTATTGTAACCCTGTAGCTCTTGTAGTCCTTCAAGGCCTAGGGAGGCAATAGTGCCACCAGCGCCAGCAGCAGCAGACCTAGCTCCCAGGCCTAGTAAAAAACTACCGGGTACAGGTATAGCCAACTCAGCTGCCACTGCTGCGGCACCTATGGCTATCTCTCTAGTGGCATCAGCGGTGAGATCATATATGTCTGTGCTTGTACCGTCTAAAAATACCTTGCGGTCATCTTTAGGTTCAATTCCTAGGTTTCTGAGGCCTTGGGGAGTAACAAATGGTTTCCTAGTTGTGGGGTCAATGCCCCAATTACCTGGACCTACTTGGTCATCAAATACAGCTTTTATTTCTTTAGGATTTCCAGCAGTAAGCGCCTCTTGAAATCTTAGGTTAAGATCAGGCACACCGTCTCTGATGTTGTATTCGCGCTCAATGTCTGGCAAAAACCCAAGGTTGCCCATTTTTTCTGGCAAGGCTTTTATTAAGGCGTTTGTAATTTCACCATCGGACATATTATTCATACCGGGAACTTTAACAATAGAGCCATCGGTAAGAGTAACTGTATCTTGCATTTCAGACATTATTAATCTGTCCTTTAATTATTTCTGGTAAATGCCGGTGCTGCTGGCTTTTCAAAACCTTCAATTCGATATCCAAAATACTTCAGCTTACCTGCCGCATTGTACCTTGTTGATTCGGCCCTTCTCATCATGTCGTCTACTGTGTCTAATATTTGATTAGGACTTGTAAGAAGAGACGGATTAGCTAACATTTTATCTAAAATCATTGTTAATTCTTGTTTGTTGGCTTCCCTGCCAAATACTTTAGATTTTAATATTTCTGATTTTAAAAGAGCTATTTTAGCTTCTACTTGATCTGCTTTAAAAGAACCAAGGTTGACTCCAAAAACAGAAGCTAATCCTCTTAGTCCTTGTGCAGCTGTACCAGCACCGCCTGTTATAAACGCGCTGTCATTTAGCATTGATTTAATTTTTGATCCTACTTCTCCTATACGGCTAGAAGACGACAGCTGATCATATAGCTTACTAACTTCACCAGTAAGCTTAGGCATCTTAGAAGGATCAGGCATTAGTGCCTTTAGTCGGCCTGTCTCAGCTTTGAATCCTTCTAGTCCAGCTGCCTGTTGTGCGGCGGCGCTGGTGGCTTGCGCTGTACGGTCAGCAGCGGCAGCATTGATAAAATTGGTCACGGGTGTTTGCCCTGGTCCCATTGGTGCGGTAAACTCTGGCCGTGCTAAGACCCTAAACAACCCTTTGAAATCAACATTGCCTAGCAGTCCTGATATCATATCAGATGCTTCGTTAATTAAGCCTTCTTGTTTTTGGGACTGTGCTGTCTTCGCACCAAATGTGTAAGCTTTTGCCGTATCAGTAACAAGTTTATTTTTAATGTCTGTTGCCACATCACCAGTAGGCTTGTCCATCTGTGCTATAGCAAGGTTGTCTAATAACTCATCCGGTTCTATACCTGGTTGAGTAAACGGAAATAATGCAGACCCTGCACCAGATGCGGGTGGGCCTTGCGGCGCTGGGAGAGTGTTAACATTTACCTCATCATACCCCAAGGGAAACGGCATCGGTCCACTTGCGTTAGCAAATTCTCCCATACCGACATTATCTCCAACCCTAGCCCTTCCTAAAGCTATTTGTTCTTGGGTAAAAGGCTGTCCTCCTAGCTTTTTCGCACCTTGATCCAATGTTTCTCTAAGTACTCCTTCTGGACCAAGCAAACCTTGCTTAAGTTTGTCAGTGCCTGGTCGCCGCACCTGACCAGTAATAGGATCACGGATCAGTTGTGGCGGCAACCCTTGATTAAGACCTCGGGGTTTTCTAAGTTGGTCTACTAATTCTAAGTTTGTAGTAGGAGTTTTTACATTTGTTGATTCTGGGATAATATTCTTATTACGCAGCATGTTCAAAATTCCAAGAATTTCTTCACCAGCGTCTCCCAAATTATCTCCCCATTGCTTCCAAACACTATTTTTTTCAGCCATCATTATCTCCTAAATCAAAGACCGTATTGAGGGTTTGCGTATACTTGATCCAAATACGTTACTCAACAATCCAGACACCATCTTTTGGAACTCTACTGATCCTTGAGGAGTGTAGTACTTAGGGGCTGCATATGGGTTTTTTTCTTCACTAAAACCTTTGGCACCTACTAAACCATCGTCAGCAAGCTTTAAACTTCCGCTGCTTCCCAATGGTTTAGGCCCAGAACCTTGACCACCTGGTAAATCTTTTAGCTTGTCTTTATTATTGTTTAACCAATCTGAAAAGTTTGACTCTAAAGGTGTAGCACCGTCACGGGTAGGGTTACTGATGTCGAGGAGATCGTCATCTTCTTCTAAAACATCAATGCCTTTAATGTCCAGATTTCTGTCACGCTCTGCTGCTTCTCTGTTCATTTCCAGAATAGCATTGACATCTTCCATGTCATCGAAATCACCACTTAGCACCATATCAGATGTTGTCATATCAGTGGGATCAAAACCTGTACCCGTACCGCCACTTATACTACCCATGTCTAAGCTCCAATCGCAGCATAGTTGACTCTCAAGTAGCCATCACTGCCCCTGATGACAGCCTCTGGTATAATGTGCTGTACTTCGTCTGCAATGACACCATACTCAGGTTGGTTGTTGACAATCTTCTTAGCCTCGTCTGTCCACTTCCAAGTGTAGAGCTTAATGCCATTGTCAAGTTTACCAACTTGTTTAATGTTAGTTTTAAGCCTGATATCTGAGCCAGCAAAGAACGGAGCCACTGCTGCTCCTGCGCTTGCAATCTGCGAGAACGGACTTGGCCCACCTGCAAACCCTTGCGAGGTAAACCCAGAGCTTTGGTTTTGGAAGGTTGTTGAAGTACCTAGACCAGCCAATCCACCTAAAAGGTTAGTCAGGTTGATCATCTGTTCTCTCTGTGCTTCTTGTGGCTGTTGCGTTAGCCTAGCTTGGTCTGCCAATCTTGCAGCATCTCTGCTTTCTAGGTCTCTACCCAAAGCTTCCTGCAACGATGGTTGTGCCAGTTGTGCCTGTAGTTGCTGCTGGGCAAACCCCGGCGCTCTATCAGCAGCACCTATGCGTCTATTCTCTGCTCGACCAAGTGACGCTGCCAATTGTTGTTGCACAGTTTCTTCTCTGTTTCTTGCTTGGTTCTGCTGTAGCTCTTCCAAGGCCGTACTGCCCATACCAAACTGTCCCGCTTGTATGGCTTGCGTCTGGGCAAGAAGCTTATCACGCTCTGTCAACCTACGGGCTTGGTCTGCAATAGTACCTGTTTCAGCCAAGAACAAAGAGTCTTGACTAGGGTCTGCCAATCCTCTGGCTAAATCAGCTTGATACAACTGTTGAAAATCTGGAGCAAAACCTGCTGCCGTCTGACCAAGATTGGCAAAGCCCTGCCTAGCTGCTAAAGTTTCAGCAGTGTCCTGGGGAACCAAAGACTGTTGAAACAATACAGGATCAGCTGTAAACTGTTCTTCAATCCTTGGCAACAATGTTTCAATAAAAGGCTCTACCGGAGCGTATGGCTTAACCTCTCCGCTGCCACTGGATTGAGACTGTTGAGGTAGTTGAACAACAGCTGGAGGAGGACTACTAAATATACCGCCCATCTTATAACCTCTTTCTTAAAGTTACCGTTTTAAACTCGTATCCTAAAGGAGACATTATTTTTTCCCAACCTCTTCGACCTGTCATTTCCCAAAACTCATATCCCAAGTCTTTATAATATTCTTCAATTTTAGGAGTAGCGTTTTTAAAATCAAACTCTCCGCTAATCCCTTCTGTCAATATGCCTATACTTTGAGGATAGTGTGCAAACCCAATTATAAAACATCCTTTAATCTCTTTATCTTCATCGTAGGCAATCCATAAGTCGCTTGTTCCCTTAACAACTCGTTTAACCAGATCATTAGCATTGTAAATATCAGAACATAGACTACGCTGTATCGTTTTCTCGAAATAGTCATAACATTTAGACAACTTTGAAAATAAAGAATTGTGTTTGTAATTTACAAATTTATAATTTAACCCACGCGGCAGCGGAATTTCTAAAATAAATTCCTTCTCCTGATCCAGGATTCCATGTACTTCCGTCAGCATATCTAATATCGCCTTGTTGTGGTTTATCAGGCTCTACATAAATTACGTCTAAGTGACCATCTCTTAAAAGGTCTACGACAATCTTAATTTGTAAAAGCATCTCGTCTACAAACTTAGGGATGTCTTCTAAATCTTGAGGGCAAGTTGAAGGATCAAACCTTAAAAACTCCGTCATCTCTTCGACACCACCTCTGCCTCTATAGCCATTCCAGATAGCTCAAATTGTGTATCAGCACTGCTTTCTATTTTAATAGCAATGTACCTACCCTTAACTCTACAGTCTACTTTAAAGTCTGAACCTATTTCAAAAGACACTGGATCATTATAGGACACACCTTGAAACGGTTGTAACTCAGAGCCGACACTTATGTTGACACTTCCTGTTCCTTCTATTCTGGGAAACACCTTAGTAACAGATTTAACAGCATCTGTGCGACCAGAATGTAATCCAATGCGTTCCAGCTTTGTTAAAAAGCTAGTCCCGTCAAATGTAGTTGAAGAGTCTGCTAGGTAAAATTTAGTATCGTTTGTACCACACATCAGTAACGAATTGATAACAGGGTTGTATGGTGCTTGCGCCCAGTTAAGAGTAGACTTTTCCCAAGTTGATGTAGACGCTGTCCAGGTGTTAGCCAAAACAGGATTTACAACACCTTTGGCAATGTAGTTGACATTTGGTAAATCCCTAGTAGACCAGGTGTTATCTTTGTAGTTCCATATGACAGCAGAATTAGGAAAATCATTAGTAGCGTTAGTTGCAGGATAGCAAATCCAAACTTCTGATTTGTGTTTGTTATGGACTAAAAATGTTTTATCAGCAGCGCCTGAGTCAATCTCTCCAAACAAAAACTCTCTAACTCTGTCTTCAATTACGCTTTTAATACTGTTGCCATTATGCAACACAACATCGTCAGTGGTCATTAAAACATGACGGCCATCGCCAAGATCAACCACAGCCTCTTTAGCAAACAATCCTGTATCTTTAAACTTTTGTCGTACTTGGAAGGTAAACGCACCGCCTACAAAATTAAGAGCGTATATACTATCCTCTAGGTAAACTATTAACTCGTTGCCCATTTGTAAGGCGTTTAAAATATGCCCTTCTGCTGACGATATAGAGGTCTCAGCAGATTGTGAAGCAGCACTCCCTGTGTTCCAAGTGTCTGTACCGTTGGTTGCTGCGCCTGCTGGTATAGCATCACTCCACCTAATTGTAAAAGGTTTTGCTGTACCAGAGTCAGTAAGATTGAGAGCAACTAGATGGTTCTTAAACGGTACAATAGATTTGCACTTCAAGGTAGAGGGCCAATTAGGCAAGTCTGTAAACACGCTACCGGCCTGGGTCAAACTCTGAGGTACATCTAGACCATTTGTTAAGACCAATACGCCACCCAGAACACCACCGCACCAGCTATTGGAAGTTCCTGACAATGTAGTGTAGGCCCCGCTGCTGCGCGTTACAGCTGCATGGGTTGTGCCTGTTATCTTGTGTAAAGACGTAGCGCCTCCATAAATCCAAAGGCTATTACTACCCTGTAAGAAATCAGTAGCCCACAATGGAGCCACTGAAGGTGTTCCTAAAACTTGAGAGTGGCCTAAAATTTTACCAGCTTTGCCGTCTACAAACCTAGCATTTTGAGCGTCACTGAAAAACATTGGAGGCATGTCATAGGGAGACAAATCCTTATTTAAGGAAAACGCTCCTGACTTAGAGGATATATCAAATATTTGTTTAGCCATTGCCAGTAGCTTCGTCAGTTGTCCATACTACATTTTTAAACTCTTGGAGGGTAATATATTTGTTATTTTCAGTTAGCAAATTTCCGCCTCCCTCTTGTATAATATTAAAATTATCAAGAACCCAATTAGTACCTCCAGGTTTACTGATCCTATTGCTTGCACCACCGTCAACTTCTATATCTGGAAACTTAGTAGCCATTACGCACCCCTACGAACTAGAGAACCAGGATCGCCTTGGACTGTCATGGTCATAACATTGCCGCCATACCTAGCTTTTTCTTCTGACTCTTGGATGCTTACCAAAGTTCTGTTAAAGATAGCATCAAATCTGGTAATTTCATCAGAATCATTTAGGAATATAGCACCTTCTAGACACGCACCGTAAAGGTACAACGATGGAAACTCTGCTAGGATATTATTGGTAGTTACGCTGTCGGACAATCCGGCAAGTTTGCTGTAATAGATTAACTCTATAGTATATGCTGAATCCGGTGTAGGAATAAGCTTTATTGCTTTTCCCATATTGGAATATGCTTTTGGGGAACCGTTTGCAGTAGTGCCGTATTCTCTAATTCCAGATTCTGGAGTCATGTAAGATAGAGAAGTGTTGTTATTGCTTGAAACACGGCTAACACTTCTAAGCTCAATTAAATCAGCTGGCAAATCGTAAAGGTCTGTTCCGGAAGTAGTGGTCGTATTTACCCTGCTTACGTTAGCTCTAGCTCTCAGTTCTCTATTGATACGATTTTCAGTAAGCGTTATGAAATCAGGGATGACGCTTGTAAGGTCGTCCCTGTTGAGATAGTTTGCTACAGATGTTTTGAGTTCTGAAAACGTAGAAAGAGCCATTACAGTTTGCTTTCATTAGTCCTAAAAAATCTATTCTCAGGATCGTTAAGAAGCTGTTTAATTTTAGGCCAGTCGTTTTTATTCATAATATCGACGCCTAATTCACGCTTCCATTTTTCAATAACCACCAAAGGAATACTGGCTACTTTACGCATACCCGCTGCGTTCTCACCAATGCCATACATAGAATCGTTGTTTTGTTCTTTTTTGTTAAGCTCTATGATAGGCTGTATGTCTTGTACATTATTAAGTATAACCTTGTCTTCACCATGATCATACTTAAACGTTGTTTTAATAGGGTCGTTCATGTTTACTCCTAATAGAGGGAGGGAATTACCCCTCCCCCTGATTAGATTACGACAAGTCGTACACAGCTGCGAGAGCTTTTTCGTTTTTGCAAACAAGAGTGTACTCAGCGATGATCGCACGTTGCTCACCGTCAGACGTACTAGCAACTTCACGCTGGAAGAACGGACGTAGATAAGCTACGCCGTAGTACTCAGGATCAAGAAGCCATACATCACGCGCCCGTTGGAAGCGATTAGGTACAACCGCCATTTCACCAAAGTCACTGACGTAAACATCCATGCCGCCAATGATGCGCTGATCAGCAACGTCATTAAAGTTACTGACGCCACTGCCACCACCAACACCAACAAAGCTGGAGAAGGTTTGTTTTTGGGCAGGAGCCATCATCAAATACTTAATGTCAGCGCCTTCGTTATAGGAAGACAGGATTGCCGCTTTAAGAAGGGCTTCGGTAAACGCACGGGCCGTACCGTCAGTACGAACCGCTGCACCCGCACCAGCACCGTTGGCACCATCAGATGCCTTAGAGATGTTGGTGTTGACCCAAGTAGTCAATGAACCAAGCTTACGCACGGTAGTGTCAGCTGCCATTGCAGCTTTAGCTACATTGACGCCAACCATTGCACGTTCCATGTCGCGCTTGAGTTCTTTGGAACGCTTGGACATTTGGTAGGCAAGCTCTTCCTTGCGTCCAGCTTTTGAAACCGCATCAAGCGTACCGGATACCAGAGTCGTCTTGAGACTGATCTGACAAACGTTACCAACACGAGTAGTAGCTGCTGGCTCTGCTGCCGTCAGCGTTGCTCCTTCTTCGTGGAAGTTATTGGCAACTGCTGCCAAAGAATCAGTTTGCCATTCGTGACTAACTGCAACCGCGTCTGAGCGACTGCCCATCGACATGAAAGGCGTGTCAGTTGGGGAAATATCGTAAATTACATTTTCCAAGTCTTCACGAAGACCCTTGGAGGAAAACGTAACGTATACACCAGTTGGCTGTGCCATGTGTAGTTACTCCTAAAAGGTTATGAGATTAAATCCAGAAAAACATTTGCAGCATCTTTAGGATTACCTGTTTTCGTCAACCTCTCTCGTTTAACCTGGGCAACCTTTTTGACTTTTTGCGTCTTAGTCTGAGGTGTTCCTGATTTAACAACTCTGGGAGCAATTTTAACTTTCTTAACCCCTTTAGCTGCATTGTCCTGCATCATAGCTTTGTGCAGTACCATTACAACCCTGTGGTCAGTGATGCTATCTATTTCATTGGACGGGAAACCAAGACTAAGAGCATAGCTTCTAAGATCAGATTTTAATGTTGATCCCGGCTCAGAGTATTCTGGTAAAGCCTTGGCTAAAAGTTCTGCCTCTTGCTGTACCTTCTGAGATACTATATCATTAAACTCTTGCTGAGACTGCTGTTGCACTCGGGCACGTTCGTTATTCAGCTGAGTTATTCTGTCTTTGGATTCTTGATACTCAAGACGTTTTTCCATGTATTCCATAGGATCATCGTCTTTTAGTTCCTTCCAATCAATGTTCTCAAACTGCTGTAGTTCGTAGTTTTGAGTTTGAGACATTTGTTCCAAAACTTGAGAATACTGTTGACGCTCGTTTTGGACTGCTTGTAGATTAGCTTCGTAAGCTTTACGTTGCTCTGCTAGAGATTGCGATTTACGGGTGTAGTCCGCTTGCCGCTGATAGCCATCTCGTAGCTCGTCCAGTGTAACCTCAAATTCCTCACCATCTACTTTAACAGTGTAGGCTTGTGTGGTTTCTGTAGGAGTTTCCTCGTCAGCTACCTCGTACTCGTCTACCTCTTCAAACTCTTCCGCAACTTCTTCTTCGGCCTCGTCAAAGGCTTCAGCTTCATACTTTTCTGAGTTATCAATGGTAGGTTCTTCGATTGTTTGTTCCGGATTAGTGTTTTCCTCACTTCCAAACATGACATCGAACATGTTAAGTTGTGGCTGTTTGACTTCCCCTTCGGGATTAGTCGGTGCCTCACTCATTATTTCTCTCCGTTTTCAATTTTGTCGTTATGGATAAAAGCTTGCAGGTCTTCCTTAACGGAACTCAAAGCGTTTAGCTTCATCCAACAAAGTTCTCTTTCTTCTACAGTATCAGCTATTGTCCATTGGGATATTAGTCTGCTACTTATGTTCTGTAGTGTTTCCTTAAACACCGGATTTTCAAGAATCACACTAGCTTGGCTAGCTTGTTCTCTTGATAAGGTTGATGGGTTAGCCATTGTTATTTAAATAAACCTTTAAAAAATTTAGTTGTCTTATCTACAGCTTTTCCCATAGCTTCTATAGTTTCTTCTCTGATAATAGTTTTGGGGTCTGTTGTATAGACTTGCTTACCTGCTATTGTTACATATCGTCCAGGTTTTTTAGTACCTTTTTTCCTTTTGTACGGCGTTGTCATGGCTAGCACTTACATTCTGTACAGCCACATTCAATTTTGTTTCCTAATTTCTTTTTTTTCTTTTTAGGTTTTTGATTGTAAGGTTGTCCTGGGGGCATTTCAATCACCATTTTTTGCAAGACCAGTAGCGTGCAGTTAGCTTACTGGGTGGGTTAGAATCGCAGCGGTGCCTAGCTCTAAAGCTTTTACGCCGCTTGGGTTGGTCTTTTTTAATAGACATATTAGGATCACCAAATCGAATCAGGCGAACCGTACTGCCTTGCTTTGCCAATACAGCAAACTTTTTGTTTTTTCCAGAGGTACGCTTAGGCTTGTTGTATCCAGAAAACTTTTCACCTCTGTAATCAATCGCCATTTTAGGTCTTTATAATGTAGTTAATGGGTTGCACTTTTAAAACAGCTGTTCCGGAAGATGCGGTAGCTGTTTGAGAGGTTCCTAAAACAAACCCGCTTCCGACACCTGCTGTAAAAAATGTTCTAAAATCTGGAACATTAAAGTTACCACCTGATCCGCCAAAAGTAACCCCAATTATTCCAAACAAAGCAGAATATGTAGATCTTGAAAATGATGACCCGTCACATAACAAAAAGTCATTTATGCCGCTGATTGTCTGAGTCGTAGGTATTGAGTTAGATGCGTACATCATAACCGTACCAGTTTCAAACCCTAACTTGTTCATCTGCGCTGCTGTTGGGTTAACAGCCGCAGTGCTTAAATTTGGAAATTGCGTCTGAAGGACAGTTTTTATAAGACGAATATGATCGTCACCTTCAGAAATGTTATCACCAGCAGCTGGATTGGATGTACTTAGCTGGCTGATGTAGCTGGCAGATTCTACTGTCATTAGTCTAGTCCTTAGTTTATTTTACCATTATTCTCAACAGTTGTCAAGCTAATGTGACATTTCTTTAGCACTGGCTGGTCTGCCTTCCGCTATAATATAACCAGCTTTTAAATCTGTCTTAGGATCGTGTAGTTTTAAAATAGAAGTTTCTTGTTTTTTATAATCTGTGTAACTTGCTATGACATCGTTTATGCGTAGCGTAATAGGTGGATAAACAAAGCTACACTTATTACTAAATTGTTTAATTTTTATGGCGCTGGCGTATTTTAATTCATTTTTAGAATCTGCATAAGCAACATCCATTATGTCCTCTTCTTCGATACATATAAAAAACACTGTAACTATATCACCTTTAGTCCAAGTAGTTGCTACAGCTGAGTGCAATGGTATAGCAAGAAATGCTAAAATTAAAATAAATATACGCATTTTAGTTCCTAACCTTTGACGCCCTTTTATCCTCTAGGATTTTTAACAGTTCGATCATATCGCCATGACTAATTACCCATTTAGAATGGCTTGTTGTTTTAATAACTTCTGGTTTTTTCTCAGTTGGCATTAAAAGTCTTTCAAGGGTACTTCTGCCCATCCAGATGTTAAGTTAATTAGACGCAGGGCAACAATAGTGTCAGCAGCGTTAATGGCTGTTACAAATTCTTTTTCCTTAGCATAAGAAGCTGCAACGTGAGCAGCAACAGCAGTCTTTAGAGCGTCCATGTCTGTATCAACAAACTCAGAATCAGAAATAAAAGTTTTCTCGTCTTTAACAACTGTGGCAGCTGCTTTCCAGGCAATTGTTCCAGTCATGCGACTAATTGCAGATTGTGAATCTCTGTCTGTTGCATAAAATTTATTATTTAAAAATATTCCACCATTTTCTACTTCATATCTTTTTTGAGATACTTCGGTTTTTGCTAATACTTTAGCAGATTCTATAGAAATATCTTTGGCAGCGGCAGTAATAAGCCACTCGTTATTTTTTACTTCACCAGTTTCTGTACCCGCTACTTGATACTTGTCCAAGACTGGTTTTGCAAACCCTACATTCCTTAGTGTTCCAGAGGAAGTATCAAACGGCAACTTTGGTTGCTTATTACCAACAAGCCCTATCATTTCTTGTAGTTTTAAAGTCCAAGACCCTTGATAAACAATTCGTCCACTCGATTCTAATGCAATCATTGTTGTATTTCCTATCGTCCGTAAATCGGTGGTAAGTCACCGCCGCCCGACAACTCGCCGAGCGAGATATAATAGTAGGTGACGCCACTGGCATTCTGGTCGCCGTAAGCGTCACGTATTTTGACCGCACCCGAAAGCATGTCGATTTTTAAACTGCCAGTTCCTTCGGCTTGCCCGTCGTTCCAGCGCGTGTAATTTCCGTTCTCGTTGTAGCCCGGAGATTTGGAGTTATTCGTCCAAAAACTACAGACCGCCGCAGATCGTCGCGTGAACAATGCACTGGAGTGTGGCAAGGAAATATATGGTCCAGCGCCGCTGTTGTTGCCGATATAGGTCCCCATCGACGCCAGACCGCCGTCCTCTAGCACGAGGTAATCGTATACGCCTTGAGCCACGCCGGAATCGATTGAAAACGAGGTCGTGGTGATGTCTCTGATCGCATCGCTTGTGATCTCGCCAGCATCACTGTTTAAAACCAAAAGTTTCCCAGCGGCCAAGTCGGGATGGTAAAAATGAATATTTCCGTTAGCGCGTGGGAACAATAAAACCGCGTACCGGCTTGACGTTAAGCCGTGCGTTACGACTGTATGTCCGGTTGCAAACCCGTGGCTCACTGCGCCCGCCGCTGTTCCGGCGTCTGGAGCAATCCGAATTGCATGGCTTAACCAGTTGTTGGTGCCGGTTTGAGCGCGAATGTCTTGATATGTTGCGGTGGTGGAAACTGCATACTCTTTATCGTAGTCGTTAAACCGCCACGCCCATGTTTCAGATGCAGTGCGATTCTTCTGAATTTCAACGAAACTATTCAGCGAGGTTCGTCGTGTTGGTTCAAATACAGCGGCGGTGGTGGTTGGCAAATACGTTCGTGGGGAATTAAATGTTTTCTCAAACTGCGCTCCCCAGACATAGATTTCGTCTACATTACTCTCTGATGCTACATATGCTAAATTCCCATCACTAAGCGCCGGTTGGATACGTAAAATCGGAGCGCCGGGGCTTTGTAACCGCATAGATGCGGATATGCGATACCAGCCATTGCCTACGGTTTCGACAGCAAACGCAGGTTCTGCCGGGACATTAAAATCGTTATTTGTGCCTATGGCTCCATTTGTTAAATTTACAAAACGGCGAACGCCTTTGGAATTAACTGAGTTATAAACAGTTACAGCAACAAACGATAACCGTGCGGCCTTTACATAAAAACTTCCCGTGATAAATGTACCAGCTAGTTGTGTCGACAACGTCTGGGATAAACGCTTTTCTGAGCTTACAGAATTAAGAGCTTGAATACCTTCAGCCGTTGTTGTGCCATCGGGAGCAACGGCAACATTTGCTGAAACCCCACAGCCTGACTTGACCCATGTTGCGTTGTCCATTGTTTGCGATTGCAAAGCAAGGTTGTGATTCATAGTATACTGGCTAGTCTTAATAACCGGCGATGCGCTGCTCCGCTTTTCCATCTGCGGGTTGCCAATTCTGAACGTCGCGTCGATTGCTCCGCTGCCATCCCAGTTGATGTTCAGTTTTGGCGTTACTCTTGCGACCGTTCCACCACTGGAAGTGGTTGTGGGCGCTTCGTACCTGTTCAGCGCAGACGTTGGTGTAATTGTCAACGGAGCCGCTGCGGTGATGTAGCCGCCGGTTATTGTCCGGTCAGCCCGAACAAATTGAATATTCGTAATGTTAGTCATCGAACCAGCTTGCAAAGCAATATAGCTCGACATGGACCAAAGCTGGCTAGGAGATGTCAAAATGCCGTCAGCCACTCCGTCGAAATTTATATATGGATCAGATGTGGGCGTACCAGAAAATTTAATATCAACGTATTCAACGCCATCAGCAGTGACGCCGTATCCAACTGTTTCCACAGTTGTGCCGTTTCCGTACACTCCCCAATGCGTTGGAGCCGTCCCCGGCGTTCCAGCTAACACACCTTCCATCGTATTGTTGCGGATATAGTTTTCAGTGGTGGTGTTGTCGATTAGGTTAAGCTTTTCAGAATACGGCAGACTTGCAGCTGTGTTGGTGTAGGTCGGCACATAAGTCGATGGCGTAGTGGCACCGCTTTTTGCCAGTTCAAGCTGCACACCCCAAACGTACAAACTTTCGCCCGTCCCTGACGTTGAGCATTCAAATGATACAAAAAGGCTATTTGAATTATTCGGAACAGCAACATAGCTGATTCGATACCAGCCGTCGCCGACATCTTCGATAGTTGAGCCGCCCGCTGGACTCAAGCCACCAAAGTTTTGATTATACGTTACAGCGGGTACACCGGATGTCCATGTGATCCAAATTAAATTGGCGTAAGCCGCTGCCGACTCCCACATCCACATTCGGGTGACGCCGTTACTGACAGACACATTTTTAAAGTACGCCGAATGAATATAGGTAGCACCGCTGGTCAATGCATGGCTTTGAACCCTTTTACCGTTTGTTGCGCTTCGGGCAATAAGATCGGCAGTAACCGCACCATCGATGGGATTAGCAGCTTGATTAACGGTAACAGTTGCGGCGTCAAACCAAGATGCGGCGCTTAAATCTTCGCTGTTCTTTATGAGATTTTCAGTCGGCGCTACCGCCGCTTCCGTACCCAGCGTGACCGAAAAATTGTCTACGCCTTGTAGCTCAGGTGTTGGTAGGTTGGACGAGCTTAATTGCACAAAATTTGCTGGCGCTGTGTAAGCCCAAGAGCTTGCCTCTAAAAAGATTTGCTCCGTCGTCGTCCCGCTGACATGCGAAGCACCTGGTGCAAACGTCCAACTGTCAGACGAGACAGTTAGCAAATTGGTAGCAACCGCATTGCTACTGCTTGTTAAATCAGTGTGGCTGCTTCCCGAACTGTCATACCAAACGTTGTTTTTGCCGATAAACAGCCATCCGTTATCCATGTCCAGACCAAACATAAGACGATCACCATTGCCATATGTCGTCGATATGCTTGGTGTAGCGCCTTGATGCGCTAATGTTCCATTTGATACCCAGAGGTAGCCGTCAGTGGCTCCTAATGCCCAATCGGGCGCAGCTTGATCGTCGGCAGGGACAACCCCGTTGTAGCCAAACCAAGTTCCGGTCGTACCTATCAGCACCTCTGCATAAAATTTGCCGCTACGCGTGAAAATTGTAGACGGTACAACTGTTGTGCCGCCGGTGTGCGTGAGCTTGGTGTTGCCTTCGGAATATGCAATTGAGGTGTTTGGAATTAGCTTATTCAAAATTGCAACGTCATTTGACGGCGAGCTGCTGCTTTGATTTGCCGCCGACATGCTAGTCGGTGTGAAATTGTTGGGGACGACGTTAACCGCAGCGGTGCTGGAAATTTTACGATAGGTTGACAGGCCGCCCGTTTCAAATTGAGCGCCCCAAATATAAACAGTTTCTGTTCCGGCTGGTGTGAAGCCGCTGGTGCCAGATGAATTAGCAAAGGCAATATCAACTATAAAATTTGTAATAGATGATGCTTGTGTGTATGTGCTGTGGATTCGATACCAATTATTACCTACGTCTTCATAACCAGTTGATTCAATATCAGACGTGACTCCTACAAATGTTTTAGTATCGAAATCAAATGTAGCTGATCTGCTGTTTGGTTGACGGAGTTGAATGTACCGATAGTTTATTTTTTTAACGTAGCACGACAAAGTATACTTTGTTGATGGGACAACTTCAGCAGAAGTAAGATATCTTCGAGCAAAAAGACTGCCGTGGAGCGCGTTGCCCGCTGTCGCTAGTTCAGCTGTTGTTGTACCGTCTGGCGCTACAGCTTGATCGGCGGTTATGGTCGCGCCAGCAATTTTGCTCCAATACGCATTGTCAAATTCTTCTGTTCGCAGGAGAACATTTTTCGGCGTAGGCACGTATGGTGACAACCCGCCTTGTTCGACTTGCATACCCCAAACGCCGACAACATCGGTTCCTAGATACCCACCGTTCGGAAAAACGTTTACTCTGAAATCCGTAGCAGTAGCGTGTGTCGTGACTTGAAACGAGATGCGCCAGATGTCGTTGCCTACATCTGTAAAGACAGGAGTACCTGTGCCGGTAAAATGGCTTTGCGTAGGCGTTCCGCCGGACCAAGTAAATCCCAATTCTGCCATGTTGTTGTATGGCGAGGTTGGGTTGATAAAGCTGATTATGGGCCTGTTGGTGCCATCATGTTTGAAATACCCCGAGACCGTGTAGACTGATGAGGTCTCGACTACGCCGTGTATCGATTGTCGGTTTTCCCAAATGTTCGAGCTGCCAGTCGTAACCCTAAGCGTGTCCATCGTTTGAGAGCCGTCTGGCGCAACCATCGCATTCGCTACGGCAGTCGTGCCGGAAGCCGTCCACTGATCCAACTGTTCAGAATAAGCCAGTAAATTATGCGGGCGGCTATCGTGACCAAGGTGGGCGCTGTCACTAAAATCTAGCGCGAAACTGTCCTCACTGAAAGCATTAGCGGCCAGTGTTGTAATAGCAGCGCTGGATTTTGGGCCGAATTGACTGCCACTGGTGCCAAATTCAAAGCTGTCCAGTATGTCTGTCACGGCAGTGGTTGACTGAATAGATTCACCAGCAAGAAACACTGGCTGTGCTACGTAAGCGTAAAGCGGGTTTCCAAGTGATAGATCAGTACCAATCGCTATGTTACCGCTGTGTCCCCAAACGCCGGGTGCTGCCGCCAGTGCAGTGCCTGATGTGAGCGTTAAAGTTTCTTCTTTGATACCATTTACATAGAGCTGAACCGAGTCGGTCACGGTTGCGTCGATGCTTAAAATTAAGTGATACCATCCGACATCGCGAAATACCCCGTCTGTTTGGTAGGTTGCGTTTGTCCCCGCTACATCGTCAATGTAAATTTCTATTTTGTGGTCGGCGTGGAATAAGAATTTATTACCTTTCCAAGAACCACCATAATTGGCTATTCCGTTAAAAATCGTTTGATCGGTTGCCGAGAATTTTGTGCGCTTTATCCACGCGGCAAACACAAGTCTTGGTTGACCAGTACCATTGCCAAAATTGGTTTTGGTAAAATAGTCATAATTTTCCAACCACACCGAGTCCTCGATGAGCGTAGTGTCAAACCCGCTCGCGGATTTTGAGTTGCCCTGGATAATCGCCATTAGGCAAACACCGCGCTGGTGGTGCAATACACATTCGTTCCATCGGCTATATAGCTGATCCAATATGTGCCGGTTTTCGATATTGTGCTGGCTAGATTGGCATCACCCTTGGTGTTCGCGTGCAGGCTAATCGTGTGATTGCTCGCATTGACGAAAATGATATTGCCACTCTGCCCGTTGGCAGCGGCGATGTTGGTGAACGTGAGCGTGAGATTTCCGGCGGTAGTTATTTTCCAGTTATTCGTTACGGCGAGGTCCAGTGAGCCGTCATTATCAGTGGTGATAGTGCCACGATTTGCCGCCGTAAAAGTTTGGTCTGACGCCAGCGCGGCGATACCCGCACCGCTTAAAGTCGTGGAGCCGGTGCCACCATTTGCCAGCGGCAAGG
>Ga0209337_1001183_pt1 | contig 20166 bp, 42 predicted proteins | sample LinPmetageLP53_FD_184044 | JGI IMG/M metagenome (GOLD analysis project Ga0209337, IMG submission 184044) | Marine viral communities from the Pacific Ocean - LP-53 (SPAdes) (version 2) | ecosystem: Environmental > Aquatic > Marine > Oceanic | place: Pacific Ocean | collected 2010-02-08 | reverse complement strand
ACCAGATTGGACTCCAAATTGTTAATAACTTTTTGAAAATAATCACCCAGAATTTTCCGGTTCAATAAAAATTGATTATATTTATACTATAAATAACAGCTAATAACTAACTAAAAAAATTAAAAAATGCCAAAATTAAATTTACAAGCAAGATCAACTCATTCACATTCAGTTACTGAATATCACCTCTACACAATTAACGAAGACTTCTTTAAGTTAACCAAAAAAGAGTTAACAGACCTAGTACAGGTTGGAGAAGTACTAATCTTTAAATCTCACCTTGACGAACAAGGCACTCTACTTAAATGTTCAGACATTGATATGTACCAAGAAATAGTAGTCTATACTGCAGTACAAAGACAAAACAGTCCTCAAAATTTAGATATAACTCCTCAAGAAGCTTTATCACTTATGACTGACATACAGATTATTGAAGAAGACGGAGAGATACCTTGCTCTTTAGAATTAGATATGGCAATGGCTAACGAATCTGAAAACATACAGTAATATGGCAGAAATAGTAGAAAAAGAATTATGGGACCATTACTCAGAGTTGCCAAACCCTGCATGGTACGAATATATAAACAATAAAAATAAAAATATGAGACTAGACTTAAAAACAATCGCAAAGATATATCAAGACGCAAAAGCTTACGGAGTAGACAATGTAGAAATAGGAGCAAGCGCATTTAACAACGGAACTATTACTCTTAGATTTGGGTATTGGGAAAAGATAAATGATAATCTTTTAGATAAGATAAATTATGTTTTACCTGATCATCTTCATTTAGATATACAATTGGTAGACGAAGACGATGAGTGTGGTGAATTATGGAACTACTTAATAATTAAAAAATAATGGCATATACAAACGAAACATTACCAAAACAAGAGTTTGACTCTAATATACAGCATCCAGCAACAATGAAAATTGGGTCAAAAAGATTTATTGTACCGTTATGGGTAGAGGTATCTGAAGACTTTGACCTAGATAAGGCAATTTCTGATGGACTAATAGTTAATACTACAAAATATACCCCAAGGGTAACAGAAAACCAATGGCCAATAGAGGGAAGTACGGGAAACCTATACACCGTTAAGCTAAATAGTTCAGGATCCTATACATGTGACTGTATGGGTTTCAGAAGAGCTAAAGATGGTAAATGCAAACATGTCAAACATGTTATTAGCGAAAATTGTTAATAACTTTTCACCCAGAATTTTTATATTTCAATTAAATTGATTATATTATTATATAAATAAAAGATTATGAAGTGCATACATTGTAAAAATGAAATACAGACACAAAGGCTAATTGCTTTACCAAATACTAAAACATGTACTAGGTGTTCTACAACAGAGCAGGTTGGTTGTGTAGATATTACCTATCACAAAACAGGAAATACCATACAGGTTATGGATAAAGAATCAGCAGCAAAAATAAATAAACTAGCACAAAGGGCCGGCTACGGTATTATGCGTGGACTACGTGGAGGTAGCACACAACAGTCAAAAACAAAATTAACCAGTACTTCTGGTTTTACAATACGTATACCTACAAGAGAAGATTTTGAAAGGGCTGGTGAAACAGTTATGAATATACTTGACATAAAAGGTAAAGATTCTGCAATTAAATATATTGATGAAGTATTAGAATCTAGAATGATAAGTGGTTCAGACTCTCGCCAGCTGAAAGAAATAGTGAATACCTTTATACCAGAACAAATAGTAGAATATACGGTTAAAGAAGATGTAATTGATGAAGAAATTCAATTTGCATTTAGAAATTGGAAAATATAACAAAAAAGAAAATTATGATAATAGAAAATAAATTATTTAAAAAGTGTCTTGGAATATTCTGCATCTTTGGTGGATGTTTAATTATATTGATATTGGGTTCAAGTATTTTTAGAGGAGATAGACTGGATCCAGATAAACCTATTGGACCACCAAATAACTTTTGGGTACCTACTGATGAAGATATAAAATACCAAGACAGCATGTATAATATAATAATACAAACCCAAACTCAGCTTGATACAATTGTTAATGGGATAAATACTATTCTTTGGAAACTAGAAAGATTAGAGTATAGTGATGGTACTTGGGACAGTATTAGATACAAAAAGGGTGGACCAATAGATAAGCGTAGAAACACAGAAGAATATGATTTTGATATGAGATGTGGAGATACTCTAGATGTATCTGCAACAATGTATTACCCCGTCATAGGACAATGTGATGATACCCCAGATATTACAGCAGATCAAACTAAAATACCAGATATATACGATTGTAGTTATCTAAGATGGATTGCAGTTAGTCAAGACCTTTTATGGTTTAATGGAGGACCAATACGTTATGGTGATACTGTTTATGTATATGCTGGCCACAAGACTGGTACCTATATTGTTAGAGATGCCATGAATAAGCGATTCACATTTAAAATAGATTTTTTAGAGTCAGTAGGTACAGACTTATATAGCTTTGATGATGTAAAACTGGTCATAAACTCATAATTGTTAATAACTTTTTTAAACTAATCACACCAGATTTTTTTATGTGACATAAATTGATTATATTTAACTATAAATAAAAACAACTAATACTATGACAAATATCCAACCCTTAAGAATTTTCATTGATATGGATGGAGTCCTTGCTAACTTTGACAAGGCAGCCCAAGAAATGAAAGAAAAATTACCATTTGATACTGGAACACCTAGACCATCTGCAACATACGAAGCAAAAGATACTTCTGGATTTGCATTTGATGAAGTACTAGATTTTTCAAAGTTTGAACCAATGTTTGGTGCAATTGAAGCTGTTCATAAGATTATCGATATGGGCCATGATGTATTTATTGCTTCAACCCCTCCATGGAATAATCCAGATGCTTGGGGTCAAAAAAGAAATTGGATTGAAGAACATCTTCCAGAATTAGAGAAAAAGATAATCCTAACCCATAGAAAAGACCTTCTTATTGGTGATATTTTAATAGATGACTCTACGTACAGAGGTCAACCAGATTTCCAAGGAGAATTCATGCATTTTGGACAAGATGGTATGGATTGGTCTTATGTTGTAGAAACTATAGGTGTAATGACTAAAATGCTAAAACTACAAAAATTATAATATGAATACAGAAAAATTATTACAACAATTTGGCTTGATGGTTGCTGAATTATCAAACACTACGTCAAATAATAACAAGAAAGATATACTTCACAAGTGGGGTAGCGCAGCCCCTGAATTACTTCCATTGATGGAATACATCTATTCAGACTATAAAAAGTATTATGTGACGAGTAAAAATTGTAAGAAAAACAGCCATTTGTGTGATCCTAATTCTGCACAATCATTGTTTGAACTATTGGACAGTCTAGACAATAGAACATATACAGGTCATGACGCAATATCCATGGTAAATTCACTAGTAACTGTTCATTCAGAGTATGAAGACCTGATCTGGAGAATAATTGATAGAGACATGAAGTGTAGAGTTTCTACATCTTTAATCAATAAGGTATTTCCAAATACTATCCCAGTATTTAAGGTTGCTCTTGCAGACTCTTACAAACCAGGAATGGTAGATTTTGAACAAGATATGTGGTTATGTAGTAGAAAACTAGATGGCGTTAGATGTCTTGCAATAATTGATAATGATGGTGATATAAAATTCTATTCAAGGGGTGGTAACGAATTCCTAACACTTGACAATGTTAAAAAAGATCTTAAAAAATTACAATTAAGTAGTGTAGTTCTTGATGGAGAACTTTGCATAGTAGATGAAAATGGTAATGAAGACTTCCAGTCTGTAATGAAGGAAATAAACAAAAAGAACCATACAATTGAAAATCCATTATTTCAAATATTTGATTTCCTTACTCTTAGTGAATTTGACAAACAAGAAGGAGAAACAGAATTAGGAATGAGATTAAACTTTTTAAGAGGCGCATTACATAGAGATGGCTATGAAGGTGAAGCTGTTAAACACTTAAAGGTATTAGAACAGTTATGGGTAAAAGACTCAGACTCTTTTCAAGTTATGTTTGACCAAGCATCTAAAAATGGTTGGGAAGGTCTCATGCTCAGAAAAAATGTATCTTATGAAGGTAAAAGAAGTAAAAACCTTTTAAAGGTAAAAAAATTCTATGACGAAGAATATACAGTTAAACAAATAGACTTTGGGTCTATGAGGTATATTAAAGAAGGTGTAGAGGTAGAAGAAGAAATGGTGAGTAATATAGTTATAGAGCATAGAGGAAACAATGTTGGAGTAGGGTCTGGTTTTTCAATAGACCAAAGAAAACACTACTTTCAGCATCCAGAAGAGTTAATGGGAAAAACAGTAACTATACAATACTTTGAAGAGAGTAAAAATAAATCTGGAGAATATAGTTTAAGGTTTCCAGTTGTAAAGCATATTTACCAAGGTGAAAGAAATTGTTAATTAAATGATATTTATATATGATAACCGTTACATTTAGGCGTAGCAGAAGAGATAGAGTTACAATTAGTAACCTCGTGAATAGTAAGGAAAATAAAACCAGAACTTCAATCTCACGGTATATGCCATCACTGGGTCGAGTACCTTCACTGATTTTATCAGTAGTGACAGTAATCAGAACTAAGGTAAGACTTGGTTCCAGACTTAAAAGCAAACTAAGTCTGAGTCCCTGGGTTTTTTTAAGTTTTTACCCTACAAAATGGTTTGTAAAAAACTGTGGGTTCGAATCCCACCGCCTAAATAGGTTATCATTTCTAAAACAGGTTATATGGATATAAGAGATTTCGCAACAACTCAACGAAAACAAGATTGGTTAAATAGTCTAAAGATATTTTTAGAACAAGGAAAAAACCAACACTCCCATAAACAACGAAAAGGTTTTATAGGCAGCTGTGTATACAGATTTAGTCACCAAGGATTTCCACTAAAACTAATGTCAGAAGAAGCATTAAAAAGAAGACAAGATAGAGAGTCTAAAGGGTTGAGACCCATGTGGACAAGTGACCATGTTTACTCTATAAATAGAATATCAGAATATTTAATTGAAGTATCTGACGAAGGATTTATGGATTGGGATGATATTTGTAAAGAATTACCATTTTTACTTACAACCATTGAGGTATCTCCAAAAGAAAATAATAGGTTAGGAGTTGCCCAAAGAGGCGCAAAAAAATATAATTTACAAGACTTATTTGCGATGAAACATTATAAAGATTGCGGAATAAGGTTATTAGAAGTACCGGATAAGTTAAAAAAAGATGGTAAACCTAAAAGAGGTGCTTCATATCATGATAATCAATTAAGAACACCTGCAATAAAGAATCTATTATCGTGAAAACACAATACAATTACATACCACAAAAAGATAGTGAAAGATTTTGGATAATAAAGGACATCCATAACGGTAAAGGCTTTGGTGTATACACAAATAAATCCCTAAAACCTGACCAAATAGTAGGTGACACCCATTATATAGTAGATGGTGTAGCAATTGCAATAACAGAACTAGGAAAGTTTCACAACCATTCAGATAAACCTAACTGCGAAGCGATAATAGGAATACACATTATAGAAATTGTAGCACTTAGCAATATAAAGGTTGGAGAAGAATTAACTGTAAATTATCAAGACTATGAAATGATTTTAAATATAGAGAAACCAAATAATTGGAAAAAAGGTGAATAAAAGTTTTACCGTTTGAAAAAAATTTATTATATTATATAAAAGAGGAGAATAAAATGAGAAACAAAATTGTACAAGCTATAGATTCTAAGTTTAGAGCTGATCTTATGGCTGCAGACGCAAAATTACAAGTGTATTTAGAAAACCCAGTTGGAGTTGGAGAACACCCAAATATTCCAGAAGAGTGTGCAAAATTAGTTGCTGAAATATGTGATGCAACTGAAAGAGTAAAGTATGTTCAAAAATTATATCTTGATCAGAATGAAGAAGATGCATTTGATGATGATAGTTTAGAACGCAATGTAAATATGTTAGTAAATAAAATGGATAGTTTTTTAACAGCCTTAGGTGGCAAAAATGAAGAAGAGGAATAATATGTATTATCAAGTAAAAGTAAAGATCGCAATAGACACAGGTAAAGGCGTAAAACACGCAAAAGAAGAGTATTTAGTTGAAGCAACATCAGTAACAGATGCAGAAGCAGTGACAACTAAAGATATGGTAGACGGTGGAATAGAATTTGAGGTAGTTGAGGTTAAAAAGTCTCAAATTTGTAAGGTATTATAAAATGATAATAAATTATCTAATAATAGGAATAGTATTTGCAGTATTCATAGAATATACTAAAGATAGAATAAGAAGCAAATGGCCTTCTCTATTACCAACATCTTTTGATTTAGATATTGTGATGAGGTTAATGATGATTATACTCTGGCCACTGTGCCTATCAGTATTTTGCATAGGCTTCTATAAGACTTATTATAAGAAATGATATTAGAAAAATTAAATAAGTGGACAATGGATATATTGAAAAAGCAGACTCATTCGGCTAAATTAGTATTGAATCCTAAATTTGATTTTACATGTTATAAATGTAAAGGAGAATGGACAATGGCTGATAAAGGTGGAGTTCTAAAAATATTTGATAGACCATACATATCTTGCCCTCACTGTAGAGCAAAGGCTAAACCAGTTAAGGATTAACATGAGAATATACGTAGACATAGATGAAACAATTTGTTTTTATGAAGGTAAAAGACATTATCCAGATGCTGTACCTAACTCAGATAATATATCAAAAATAAATAAGTTATTTCAAGAAGGAAACTATATAGTCTATTGGACGGCAAGAGGAGCTACAACTGGTATAAATTGGCGTGACGTCACTTTAGCTCAATTAAGGACTTGGGGATGCCAATTTGATGAGTTAAGTGTTGGTGAAAAACCCCACTATGATTTGTTAATTTGTGATAAAACTAAACGAATAGAAGAAATATGAAAAAAAGTAAGTATATTAAACGTAGGGCTATATATTGTAAACTAGTTGAAAAGAGTAAAACCCACCAAGGCTATTGTAAATATCTAGTCACCATAGCAGAGATGGACGGAACAATACATAAACAACCAGTATATGGTAAGGATATGCAAGATGCCTTAAGTAGGCTAATAAATACAGAGTTAACAGTAAAGGTTGAACAAAAGTTAGAAACAAATACTGGGTTGATATTCCTAGCATGGTTAATAGTAATGGGTGCGCCAGCCATATTATTTGGTGCCCAAAATACACCATGGATGTTGGCGTACACGTTTGGAACTATTATACTATTAATGGTAGCAACTATTCTATGGTATGGTTATATTAAAAAAGGAGAATAATATGGATAAGTATAGAATAGTAAGAGAAGAAAATCATTTAACAGATACAGTAAGATTTATTATTGAAAAACAAAAGAAATGGTTATGGATGGAGTCTTGGACAAGAGAGTTAGGATTAGATATACCACAAAATGGACCAGTTGGTGCATCCTATTATGACGGAGCACTCCATAAATTGAATAGGATTAAGGTCAATAATGGTCAAATGATTAGAAAGGGTGTTGTTTCTTCTCAAGTAAGCTTACTTGAGGATTTAAAATTAAATAAAGGGAATAGCTAATGGCTATAGTAAAACCTAAAATAGTAGATAAAGATTGGGGCAAAGAAATCTGGATTCATAACGATGAAGAATATTGCGGCAAGCTTTTAAGATTTAACAAAAAAGGAAATAAATTCTCAATGCATTATCACATAATCAAGAAAGAATCTTGGTATGTAGGAAGAGGAAGCTTTGAATATCGTTGGATAAACACAGAGACTGCAGAGGAATATTCTACAACAATAAATGTAGGAACATGTATTACAATAGAAAGAGGTCAACCTCACCAGTTAGTTGCATTAGAAGATAATTCAGAAATATTTGAAGTATCAACCCAACACTTTGATCCAGATAGTTACAGGGTAAGAAAGGGAGATTCACAATGATATATTGGTTTACAGGCCAGCCAGGAGCTGGAAAAACAACATTAGCAAAAGCACTTATAAATAGATGTAGTGATGATTGTATTCACATCGATGGAGATGGATTAAGGGATCTATTCCAAAACTTTGATTATAGCCCAGAAGGTAGGATAAAAAACATACAATCGGTATTAGATTTGTGTAGATTCTTAGATAATAAAGGGTTAACCCCAGTAGTATCAGTAGTTGCACCTTATAGAAAAATGAGGGAGTCATTAAAGACCACAAATGATGTCACTGAAATATATGTGCACACAACTGATATAAGAGGAAGGGAGAATTACTTTGCACAAGACTATGAAAAACCAATAGAGCACTTTATAGATATTGATACAACAGGCTCTCCAACGCTTGATAAGTGTCTTGAAGATATTGAATTTAATAGGAAGAAGAAAAATACATACTTCTGTGACATTGATGGAACAATCTTTAAATACAGAAAATTTGAAACATATGAATCTACAGATGCAGAGCCAATAAAGGCAACAGTAGACAAGTTAAATCAATGGTATGATGAAGGTCATATGATAGTGTTAACAACTGCTCGGCCAGAGGATATGAGAAAACTTACTATCAAAGAATTAGAAAACAATAATATACCATTTGATAGATTGATAATGGCTATAGAGAGAGGACCAAGATATATTATAAATGATATGGACCCAAATAAGCCTGGCAAAAGAGCAATAGCAATAAATGTAAAAAGAGATAAAGGAATATGAAAAAGTACTCAATGTTTATAGGAAGGTGGCAACCATGGCACCCAGGCCATAGATGGTTAATAGACCAAAGACTTAATGAAGGTAAAAATGTTTGGATAGCAATAAGAGATGTTGAACCAAATAAAAATCAACCCTGGACATCACATGAAGTTCTAGTGAATCTAACTAGTGAGCTAAAAGACTTAATAGATGAAGGCAGGGTAAAAATAACAATAGTTCCAGACATAGAATCAGTAAATTATGGTAGAGGTGTAGGATATGAAGTTATTGAACATGTACCACCCGATCAAGTTGAACAAATCTCAGCAACAAAGATTAGAGCTCAAATGAGAAAGGAGGGGTCTCTATGATAATTGAAGACGATAAATTTGAAGAAATGACGGTAGAGTCAAGTAAAGAGGTTTGGTGGGCAAAAACAGATGAGTTGGAATTAGAATGGAATGGAAAGAAGTTTACTATAAGAATTGCAGAAAACAGTAAAGGTGGTGAACTTATTTGGATGAAGGGTGAAGAACAATTCTCATCAGAAACACAGGAAGAAATAGAAGAATATCTATGGAGTGGCGAACTAGACCTATCATCAGAATAATGGCGGCGCGCGCGAAAAAAACCCACGCGGTAGAGAAAACGCGGTGGTAGAACCTAGGCCTCTCGCGAGGCGTAACAAGTAAAAGGAAATATTATGGAAGAAAAAATAAAAAAGATGTTTAAAAAGGATGCAATAACCGGATGGGTTATAGTGGCTTTAGGAATAATGTTTATTTGGATGAGTATAGACCCGTTAATGAACGACACAGATGAATTTCTTAAGATTACAGGCATGGTGCTTGGAGGAGGATTAGTAAGTACATTTGTTATTATGTGGGTATTAGAGTTGACACTACCGAATGATAATGAAAAATAGAGATAGAGATATTTGGATAGTAATTATAGGCATGACCTTGGTAGGATTAACCATAGGAATGGCCATAGGGAGAATAATATGAGTATATGGATATGGATAGGTATATTAGTAGTAGCAGTATTAGTATGGGGTATGATTATATGGGAACTAGTCAATTCGCCAGTATATGACGATAACGGTCGACCAATAGAAAAAGGAATAAACCACGATCTACACTATAATAGCCTAGACCCAGACAGTCCGTACAGCGAAAGAGAATGTTGTGGAGCGGATTGTGGGTGTCATAAGGATAAAAAGGAAGTAGACATGAAATCAACAGGAGATATGTAAAATGGCAGCAAAGAGAAAACCGAAATGGAATCCAAACTATAAGAAGGTATGGGTTAGAATTGCATTACAGAATGCGTTAAGTAAAGACGAACACGATGGTATTAGTATTGCAGGAAAAAAATTGATAAAACTAGTATTAGAGGAGTGTGACATAAAGGCGCAAGAACAAGAAGAACAGAATGGGTAAAAAAAATCTAAACAATAATAGTAGTAGCGGTATAGGTAAGGATGGGTATACAAGGCAGAGGAATCGTTATGGGTATCCGTATGCAGATAAACAGACCAAAACCCCACAACGACCAACTGTTAACTGGATCAATAGGAACCGTAGGTGGATAGAGGTAGGTATAATCGCTAGCCTATTCCTAACCGGATCCACTGGCCTAGGCTGTGTTATGCTGCTACTCTATATAGTAGACACAATGTAATCCCAACCTGTACTAAGTCACCCACAGGGTGTCCCGATCAACCCTTTTATATAATACATCCAGAGAGCTGTGATATCTAACCGTATCAACTGAGTGATCTGCCATTGTGTGTGAGGTGGTGAGAAGGTTTTTTTCGGCACCCTGGATTACACCGGTCACCGGATATTTGGTATCCTACAAGTGTCAAATAGTGTATAATATAGGCCACAGCTGTGTACCAACGGACCAACCAGTGCTATCGACCTATCACCTCTATGTGTGATCAGCCACTATGACATATTGTCACCCACATTGGACACATTGTCATATAGATAATTTTTTTATGTCGTAAAAATTGATTATATTTATACTATAAATAAAAAACGTTATACCTATGCGACCTACCTATACCCTAATTGTTAATAACTTTTTGAAAATAAGTGGTCCAGCATTTTTTTATGTGGTATAAATTGATTATATTTAACTATAAATAAATAACTAATGAACAATAACGCAATGACAAAATCCGAATTATACACAGTATACCTAACATGTGCTGCCTTTCCAGGTAAAGTACGTAAATCAGTAGTGAACGCATGTAACCTATCATCAGCTAAGGCGATGGCATTAAGCATGTATCCTGGATATTCCCTACTGTAATTGTTAATAACTTACGACGGTTTGTTAATAACTAATGTGGCAAACTGTTTCCGGATTGATATAAATTGATTATATTTATACTATAAATAACAAATAACTAATACTAACTAAAAATTAAAGAATGGCTAAAAAAGCAACCACTGAAAAAAAGATTTATTTATCACCTATATCGCCTACCAAATTAGTAGATGGTGCAGGTAATGAGTACAAATGCCCGAAGGATAATATATCCAAAGAGCGAGTAGCGCGCGCCTACAAAGAGGGTGATCGTGCAGTAAAGATTATGGACAAGGACGGTGTACTTACTATGGGTACAGTCGATTATTCATACTTTGTAGACGGAAACAATTGGTATAAGGGATCCCCATGGGAACAACTTGACCAATTAAAAATAAATAAGGCACCTAAAGGTGTATCGCTCCCTAACGAACAAGTGGAGCTAATGCAGTTTATAGCGACATCAGAATCACTTAAACCTAAATCACTATTTATGGAAGGTACTAAATGGAAATTCCTAGTGAGATCAGCTATGCGTGGTAAAAATATCATGATGACAGGTCCTGCAGGTTGTGGTAAGACGATGGCTGCTAAGGCACTTACTACATCACTTGATAGACCACATTTCTATTTTAATTTGGGTGCAACCCAAGACCCTAGAGCAACCCTAATAGGTAATACACACTTTAGCAAAGAAGATGGTACGTTTTTTAGCGAAGCGTTATTTGTCAAAGCAATCCAAACAGAAGGTGCAATTATACTATTAGACGAATTATCTAGAGCACACCCTGAAGCACATAACATATTGATGACGGTATTAGACGAAGGTCAAAGGTATTTACGTTTAGATGAAGCAGATGGCGCACCAACTATTAAAGTTGCAAAAGGCGTAACATTTGTGGCGACTGCTAATATAGGTAACGAATATACAGCAACAAGAGTTATGGATAGGGCCTTATTGGACAGATTTATTATAGTGGAAATGGACGTATTAGGAACAGACGAAGAGGTCGACCTATTAAAAATGCTATTTCCGTTAGTGAATAACAAAGATATAGAGAGTGTGGCTAGTATAGTAGGTGATACACGTAAAGAGATGATGAGTGAGATGCCTAGGTTATCAACGCATATTAGTACAAGGTGTAGTGTAGAGATGGTCAGCCTAATATATGATGGATTTACCCTAGCTGAAGCTGCTGAGGTTACAGTGTACCCTCTATTCGATAATGCAGGTGGTATAGATAGCGAACGTACGTTTATAAAGCAAATCGTCCAAAAATATATCCCACAGGATACTAGTGATGATGACCTATTTAATACAGAGGGTGTAGATGACGATGCAGTTGAAATATAAGAGATACAGTGGTGCAGAGAGAGTAAGGGTCCCAGTGACCCCCTCTCTATTGCCTAATTATTTGTTCACCTGCACAATGTGCTTTTTTCGGATGGCGCTTAGTGCACGTCCATATAGGTGGCATAAAAAAACAGTCCGGGGAATAATACACGTCGGTGTAAATACATTAAGTAGAGTATATAATATGAAAAATAAAATGATAATAACAGCAAAGGTAATACCGGTGGTATTGGTACTATGGGTGATAACGTTTATAATACAGAACTCATGAGTAGACTAATATACGACCTATACTACGCAGAGAGGATAACAGAAGAGGTGGCAATGCTACTATTGGAACAACTAAGTAAAAGTAAAGAAAAAAGAAGACACTACTAAGATATGAAAAAAGAAAAACTAAGATTGGAGGACCAGAAACTAATGATAGATGGACCTATGACTAAGGAACAGATACAGGCCTTTATAGATAAAGACTACAGTTGGGAAGGTATACCTAGTACACGTATGACTAAAGAGGAGATGGATAAGGTATTCCAAGGGTACAAGCGTAGCTTTCCATCGTGGCAAAAAGAACATGAGCCTGATTGGACACCGGATTGTTAATAACTTTTTGAAAATAAACACAGAGGATTTTTCCGTTTGAGAAAAATTGATTATATTTAACTATAAATAAAAAACATTAAACTATATGCCAAAGACAGACCAAATCATAAACCTAGACTATAAGCTAGACTACAGTAAGATAGATAACATCGATATAGATGGGATCGACTATGGAGACTATCCCGACTTCTGCGATGCATTTATTGCCAGCGCAGACCTAGACGGTAAACCAATGACTAGTGAACAACTAGACTCAATTAACGACGACGATGACTTTCGTTATGAGGCTGTAATGAACCATATACAATAACTATGACATATACAGATATCCTTACCTACCTATCAGAGCTTACCCTTCTACAGACTATACCTATGATACTTGCCTGTATTATGTGTAGTATAGCTATCTGGTCTATGCTCACGTATATTACTACTAGGTTGGTCGATTCCGTTAAGGATCAAAATAAAACTTTACTAGACAATATGAACCGTCTAGACACTAAACCAAATAATAAACAAAAATTAACTAAATAGAAAAATATGACACTATTGAATTCAAAGCCACTCGTAGGCTATAAACACGGAGAATTTATTAAATTTAAGTACAATACTATAGTATACCATCAAGAGAAGGGACTACCTATGTTTCGTGATGTTGAGCAATATGGTTGGTTAAACAATCCTAATGTAATTAATGGTAGGGTACACGTTCAACCTGTTGGCTCTGTACACCACGGACACCACCTAAGGGTAGATGCCGCTAAGATAATAGGTAAACATACCTACGATAAAAACCATGTATATACTAAGACTGCTCCACAAGATTTTGAAGTAGAGAGACCCCAGTTCGATGCTGACCCAAATGTACCTACCTATGCTGGTGGAGATATACCTATAAGACAATCGGTGGATAATACCCGTGTTATACCATTTAACGAAACGTTTGATAAAAAGACTAAGGGTAATACAACCTCCCTTGACGAGCAAATAGCAAAACAAAAAGCAATGATAATGGGTAAATTTAATAACTAATATGGAAGAGTGGAAAAAAAGGGAACAAGAGTTAGCTATGCTTGATGAGGCTAACCGTAATAGTTTTGAGGTAGTAACTGGTAGAAAGCAAATGGAGGATATAGTTGAAACAAATGTCCTATTTGTACATGATCCTACTGGTAGTGCTAATCCTGATGATATAACTGCAATGATGGAATACTTTGTTGAGACTGAAGAGTACGAAAAGTGTGCTGAATTAAGAGATATATTGGCTCGGGAGAGCTCCTAGAGCAAAAATCGAAAACCACCGCGTCGAGGACCACCTCATGGATTTCGCGCGCCGCCGCCCCGGTCGTCTAGTGGTTAGGACGCTAGGTTTTCATCCTAGTAACCGGAGTTCGATTCTCCGTCGGGGTACAAATTATAAACAACTATGATAATAACAACATTTACAACAGAAGACTTTGAACACGTAAACAGTGAGTATCTTGGCAATAGTCCTAAGAAGCAGTTTAATACCAATAAAGATATAAACAATCATATAGCAAAAGTAGCTGGTCTATGTGCAGAAATATCTATATGTAAGTCAATAGGACTAGATTGGAAATTTTCATTCGAGTCTTCAGATATTTCTATTGGTGGTAAAGAATGGCAAATAAAGTCTAGGTATGAATCAGGACCAGGTAATCCACCAAAGAAAACAATGTTTACAATATCACATAAATCAGACTATTCTAATATAGAAGGTTTTATATTTTCTAAGGTATACATAAATGCTGATAGGTCTGGTAGAGTTGAAACCTATCCACACGCATATGATAGATACTATATAGAAGGAAATGGTCATGAATTCAGAACCTATGGTAGAATGATTAATGAGCGATACCTTCATGGATCTATATGTGAAGACAAATATAAAACAAAACTTAAACCCTTATTGGATAATGTTAATAACTAACAGTAAATTGTTAATAACTATATCACCGAAAGTTTTCTGTTTTGAAAAAAATGATTATATTTATACTATAAATCAATAACAATTAACTATATGAAATTACTAAAAGAAGCAATCCAACTTATCAAAGAAGACCCAATCGAATTTTTTGGTTCTATATTACTAATGGCAACCATATTCGGCCTATTCTATGTATCTATGTGGATCTTTTACTAATATTAAATGTTAATAACTTTTGCCACATTGTCATATAAAATTGACAAATTGTCATACAAATAATTTTTATTAGTCATATAAAATGATTATATTTATACTATAAATAACAACAAACAAACAAAACCTATGTCAAACACTCATTCAAACTCCTCATTCTGGTACGACTTCGATCAAGACGACAACGTCGATATTCTAACTGGTGAAGCAATCAAACCTGGTAAAGATTACGTAAAGATGGCAGCTACTCTTAGAGCCATATCAAACTTTGTACGTATCGTAACTGGTGAAAATATCCCTGTTAAATACAATAACAAAGATGAAAGTTTTACTGATGGTAAAACAGTTGTTATCTCTGGTAATATTAAAGATAAAGACTTCGACCCTACTGTAGGTTTAGCTCTTCATGAAGGTTCTCATTGTCTACTTACAGATTTTAGCCTTCTTAGAGAAGAAAACTTCCAAAAATTTATATTACAAAATTTTGGATTAAAACCTATTGCTGATAAGTATAACTACTATGAACAAAAATGGTGTGATAACAAAAATGAGTATATTATTACTGGTGATTTTAATATGAGAGAAATTCAACATCACATAGGTGGTACACTTAAGCAAATATTAAACTACGTTGAAGATAGACGTATTGACAATTACATCTATAAAAATGCTCCAGGTTACCAAGGTTATTACGAAGCACTATATAATAAATACTTCCACTCTAATATTATTGATAAAGCCTTACAATCAAACGAAAAAACTAGTCTTGATTTGGATTCATACATGTTTAGACTAATCAACCTTACTAATTCTAATAGAAACTTTAATGCTCTTCCTGGTCTTAAACAAATTTGGAACGTATTAGACCTTAAAAATGTTGATAGATTAAAGTCTACACAAGATTCATTGAATGTTGCAGCAGAAATATTTAAAATTATTGAGTCAAACATTCCAGTCCCTGAATCATCTAAACAAAGTGATGGTGGAGATACTAAAGGAGAAGAATCTACTAATGGTTCTAATACTGGTGGTAATGGTAATGATTCTTCTAAAGAATTAAGTCAAGAAGATATTGATAATATTGCAAAGCAAATTGCAGAAGAAGGTTCTACAACTCAAAGCAATACAGGTACAAAAACTATAGAGCTTTCTGATTCTCAAAAAAGAAGTCTAGATAAGGCTATTGATAAACAAAAAGAACTTCTTAATGGAAATATTAAAAAGTCTAACGTATCTAAAAAAGACAACAACAATATAAAGGCTATTCAAGAGTCTGGTTCAGAAACTAAAACTGTTGGTAATGGAATTTCAAAATCATGGCATATGCCAAAAGGTACTGGTACTAGTTGTTTAGTCGTTAGAAACCTAACCCAAAATCTAATAGATTCTGATATTTATGAAACCGTATCTAAAAATAGATACTGGAGAGTTGCTACAAATCAAGAGTCAGTAAATGCTGGATTAAGATTAGGTACCCAGCTAGGTAGAAAACTACAAATTAGAAACGATGAAAGAAGTTTATCTTATACTAGACTAAATAAAGGTAAACTAGATAAACGATTAGTTGCTAGTCTTGGCCATGGATACCAAAGTGTATTTACTCAGGTATTCGAAGAAAGATTTAAACCTGCAATTGTTCACATTAGTGTTGATGCTAGTGGTTCAATGAGTGGTGAAAAATGGAGTAGTTCTCAAAAAGCTACAATTGCAATTGCTAAAGCCGCTTCTATGGTGCAGAACTTAGATGTTGTAATATCATACAGAAGCACAGAGAGTATAGGAAACCAAAATACTCCAGCCATATTTATAGCCTATGATAGTAGAAAAGATAAAATAACAAAGATAGCTAATTTATTCCAATATATACATTGTCCAGGTATTACTCCTGAAGGCCTTTGTTTTGAGGCTATACAAAAAGAAATTGTTGATACTTCCAATGGTGTTGATAGTTATTTTATAAACTTTTCTGACGGAGAACCCTACTTTGAAAATAAAGATATTCAATACTACGGACAAGAAGCAATCTCTCACACAAGAAATCAAGTTGAAAATATGAGAAAGAGAGGTATTAAAGTTCTTAGCTACTTTATTTCTGGTGGTAGTTATAGAAATGACGGTGAAACTTTCAAACAAATGTATGGTAAAGATTCAGAGTTTATAAACACCCAACAATTGGTTCCATTAGCAAAGTCATTAAACAAAATGTTTGCAACAATATAAAAATAATAAAATGAAAAAAGCAAAATTCAAATACAAAACAGGACAATCAGTAAAATTCAGATTCTATGATGGATCAGTCCATGAAGGTAAAATACAAATAGCACAATATAGAAACAGTGATGTTGATTACCTACCTACCGAGTACAGTCAACCAATGTATACCTGCCATGTACCTGATAATTCAGGCCACTATTCTAGAGGTTATATGGTATACACTGTTACTGAAACTATGATAAAGGATAAGTCTACTGGTGATATTAAAATTACAACGATTAACAATATACAAAATAAACCTAGTACCACCACTGAACTAGATATAGCTATTGCTAAACAAAACGCTTTTGTAGGTGGTAAAGTAATAAAATAACTATATTTATATTATATGAACATATTCGATAAAAACACTGGAGACTTTATGAAGGTAGACCCAACAAAATTTTTTAAAGAGGTTAGAAAAACTGCAATGGATAGTGGTTATGAATTGTTTATTAAATATGGTATTGATGGTATGAAGAAAGAATTAGGGAGCAAAGACCCCGTTCTTTTAGCAAATAAACTAATGACATTTTTTATAGGTTATGAAGAGTATGAAAAGTGTGCAGAATTAAAAAAACTAATTGATGATTATACAGAAAAGAAATTATGTCAGACAAAGTAGAGGATATTTTATACCAAGCCCACAATGAGGGTTTGTGGAAAGAGGTTTTAGAAGTATCAAAAAGTTTAGATGGTAATGGTAAGTCATACTATTGTATTGGTGATAAGATGGAAGAAGCATACAATATAGTAAAAAATAAAAAAGAAAAAGGTTATGAAAGTAAACATTTGGATAAAAAAGGAAGAAGTACTAAGCGGTAATATAACAGAGTATTACACACAAGTAAAAAATCTAGGATATAAAGATTATGTTCAGGTATCTATAACACCTGACGAATTTGCTCAATTAGAAGATAAAATAGACGTAAAACCATTCGATCTAGAAAACAATCCCAGAGTACAATACAGTAAATTATTAGATAATGCTGCTAAAGCAAATAAAACTAGTGGAATGATACATGAGCGAAATCCTGACACTGGCAAAATAAGGAGCAGAAAAATAAATGTTCGTGATAGTGAAATAAAAACTAGCACAACCGAAAGGACAGAAGATGGTTTTGAAAAATTTGTATTTGCTTTAAATGGCGGAGAGTTTGTTAAGTGGCATGAATCAGCTACTGAAGAAGAAAAAGATAAGTATAACTGGTTATTAAATAACCGCAAAAACAAAAGACAATGATAAATAGTAAAGAAGCGTTCCTAGCTAAGTTCAAGCGAACTAAAAAAAGACTATCAAAAAGATTTCCAGAAGCAGCACTACACAGTACACCTAGCGGTAAATTTTATATTGGCCAAATGGGTAAAAATATTATAGGCGAAGAATACCCAGACCTTGCGATTGCTAATAGTGCTTGGGAAGCTTGGAGAAATTTAGATACTGTTGAACATTGGAACAGAATAAACACAAGAAACCGTAAAAAATTAAAAAAATCACTAGATCATATAGTTGTTTCTGACGACAATACCCACTATGATCCAACTGATTATATTGAGAAACCTGAATCATTCACCATAAGTGACGGAGAAGAATGGTAATGGATAAATTTAATACACTATTTATGGAATATTTAGATTCATTAAATAAGCTAAAGGGAGCTAAGAAAAAACATAAACAAGGAGAGATGACTAGTGAAGAACTCTTTGATATAGAATACCACTCAGTTGAGGCTGAGGAAAACTTTATTAAACATTTACAAAAATAAAGTGAAAATAATTTTTTTTATTGAAAAATTTTTATTATATTTTATATAACTTTATTTATAATAGTGAAAAGAAGAAAGATATAAACCCGGGGTTAAGCTGAAAACCCGTCCAAATTGGAAATAGAGTAGGCAAAACAAAAACATTTTAAACAATGGCGCACAAATCAAATTACAACAACAACAGACCAGAGAGAACAAAGTTTAACCCTTCAAAGTTTGGCTCAACATGGGCTAGTATCTTTTGGAAAGGTAAACCTGGATTAAGTCCTCAAGGAGAGGCAAACCAACCAGTAATTGGTACATTAAATATTGGTGGTAAGCAACATGACCTTACATTTTCAGAATGTAATAAGTTAATAGAAACTTTAATTGATGCTAAAGAGGCTGCAAAAGTTTCCAGAAGACTAGGTACAACGTCAAATGGTGCAGGATCCCCAGTAGGATTTATGGAGGTTATGTCAGAAATGTACAAAAAATAGGAGAAAAGTTATGGAAACAATTAACATTATTTACGGATTAACTGGATTAGTTATTGGTGGTTTAGGTACCTCAATATGGTTAGGTTATAAAATTAAAGATCTTAAGAATACTATCTTAGATAAGAGAACAATAGTTAGATTTCTTAAGGAGGCTTTAGATTCTCATAAGCCTAAAAAAACTTATAAAAGAAAACCGTATAGAGGAACAAAGTCTAGTACTAAAACTAAAGCAGTAGTTAAACCTACTACTAGAAAAAGTACTACTAAAAAGAAATATGAGAAAGCTAGTTAATTCTAGCCTTCTCGTATATTTATATTATATAACAATTGGTACTGCGGGCCAGTAGGTTATATGTTAAAACTAAGTTTAACTAAAATTAAAATTATCTAAGGAGATTATTATGACAACACTAAGAGTGAACACGCCTTTCGGCACAAGACTATTCCCAACTGATTTATTATTTAAGAATTTTTTCGATCAAGCTTCGGCTTTTGAGACTA
>Ga0209337_1001182_pt1 | contig 20170 bp, 26 predicted proteins | sample LinPmetageLP53_FD_184044 | JGI IMG/M metagenome (GOLD analysis project Ga0209337, IMG submission 184044) | Marine viral communities from the Pacific Ocean - LP-53 (SPAdes) (version 2) | ecosystem: Environmental > Aquatic > Marine > Oceanic | place: Pacific Ocean | collected 2010-02-08 | reverse complement strand
CCGCCAACGGAACCAAACCCAGAACCGCCGCCGCCACCGCCAGCTATAACGAGATAGCTAACCGCAGTTGAACCAGCTACAACGGCAAACGTGCCACTAGCCGTGAATGTGTGGGCAATATCAAGGCCGGCACCAGCGATAGTGTTGCCGCCTGTAGCGAAGAAGTCGCCACCAGCCGCTGACGATATGCCACCCTGCATTGAGTAAATAGAGGCGAACATTACTGTAAAGCCTTCACAGTCAGAAGTGAAAATCCGTTTGCCTTAGTCAGGTAGAAAAAAAAGTCGTCTCCGTTTGTTGTGCTAATGTCATCACCATCAACTTTTGTAAATCCAGAAGTGGTAATGGTTCCAGCACTGGCGTTATTTGTGTACTGTATAATCACGGCACAATCATCTGTAGTTGGCGCTAGTGTGTGCGCCCCACCGTTTATAGCCCTCTGAATGTTACCATCGTCTTGATCGGGTGTATAAGTTCCTGAAGATTTGGTTCCAGCATCGTGTACCGTTGTTGAAAAACCAGCCGTGAGATTATCGGCTACATCGGCAAACAAAGTATCTGCGTTATATGCTTGAACATCACTTCCAATTGCTACACCAATAGAAGTTCTAAGAGTAGCACCACTTTCCGCAACTGGATCAGTTGTTCCATCTCCAACAATCATCTGTCCATCGGTAAGTACAGCCATCGCTTGAATTGCGCCTGTACCATTTCCTAAAAGAACACCGCCATCTGTAAAAGTAGACGCTCCTGTCCCTCCATCAGCTACAACTAGATCAGTAATACCTGTTACAGAACCTCCGGTAATAGTTGCTGCTGCTGTTGAAAAACCGCCTAATGTTAACTTACTTGCAAAAAAGCTGTATACGACTGCGCCACCTCCCGCTCCATCACAATAAACAAGATCAGCAAATCCATTAGCAATTGTTACGTTTGCACCAGAACCCTGAGTAAGAATAACGCTATAAGGTCCACTCCCTCCTGAATCAGTAGTTGAGTTTATTATTAAAAAATAAGCAGCAGTAGTGTTCGGAGCTATTGTTACAGTGTTATTAGCCCCTAAAGCACCTGTAAATTTAATTACCCTAAACATTCCATCTTGAAGGTTTTCCGTTCCTGATCCAGGAGAAGCTTCTCTAACTGTTAAGGTGTGAGTGCTTCCAGAAAGCGCAACTGATTTATATGCCGCTATACGGTCAAGAATATCAAGGTTATGGTTAGTAGTAGTTCCCCACGCTCCTGACTGTTCTCCAGACCCTATTTTTTCTATTCCATAACTTGTTGTATATGATGATGCCATGACTTTATCCTATTATGCTGCTATTTCTGTCCAGCTTGGTGTTTGTGTTGTACTAATATTACTCCAATCGTCTGCCCCAAAATGCGGTTCTTGGGAGGTGTTTACTGTCATCCAAATTATAGGGCTTCCAACAGAAGCTACTGCTGAAACACCAGAAATAACTTCTATAATATCAACTTCTGTAGACCCTACCGCAGTTGCTGCCGAAACACCAGAAGGAATAAACACCATATCACTGTTTACAGTGGGGGAACCAACCGAAGCTGCTGCTGAAACACCCGTTGCGTTAGTAACAAAAGCAATTATAGGGGAACCAGTTGCAGTGGCTGCTGAAACACCCGTAATCGAAATAGGCAACGCCTCGTTCCAAGCACCTTGATTCCATGTTCCTCTATTCCATCCAGATATTGCAACATCTGTAGTTGCCGTTCCACCCATACCGGAGTGATTCGTGCAATAGTAATAAAGAGTTGGAGCACCTACTGCTACCTGTATTTGAGTGTATGCTCCTGAAGATCCCGGAGTTCCTGATGTAGTTACTCCCGTAGTATATTCCGAACCACTGTTGTGCGACCCATCAGAAGTAGTAGACAACCTTAAAGGATGACCAGAATTTGAACTATCTGCTTGGTCAAATTTATAAATAGCCCCTTCTACTAAATTTAAACTAGCTTGTTGATTGCCATTTATAGCATATTTATTACCACTTCCTGTAGAAACTACAGTTACGGTAAACGTTGTAGACATTATGCAATCCTAATCAGTGCACTATTTGCATCATTAGTAGGCATTTGAATAGTAAAGTCTCCAGCACTTGAAGATTTATCACCACCAAAATTAATTACAGCCACCGAAGGGTCTGCTGCGTGATTTGTTGTTGACCCTGTTCCGGCTGAACTTAACGTACTATTATATATCAAAGCCCCTCTAGCATTACTAATAGTTGAACTGGACCAAGTAGTATCTGCACAATCAACAAAAGCTGTTGGAACAGAGCTACTATTGTCCCCCAACCCAATCGTTATACTTGCTAAAGTATTTCCACCAGCCGTGTAATTTGTCCCACTGACTTCATTTCCGGTAGTATATCCAGTAGTATCAGCGTCAATAGAAGAACTATTAGTAAACATAGCAATCTTAATCGTATCCGCACCAATTGCACTAGACCCTGTTCTAGTGTGAGCAGTTAAGAAATGAATACCTGCTAATATCTCTCTTTTAAATGTTCCGCATATTGCAGAAGTGCCTACAGCCATATCAAAGTCTCCTTATAATCTCAGCCATATCATTATGGCCTTGCTTTTCCATCAAAGCGCAAATTGTTGTTCTCTCACTTTGTGCCATACTTTTCATGTAATACATAAGTATTTCTTTTAACTTGTCTCGGTGAGCCATGGCTTGATCCCGTATGACAGGAGGCGCGGTTTCACTAACAAACATAATTTTATTTAAAGCCATGTCCGCAATTTGTTCGGAAGAATGACCGCCGTCATTAGATGTATAAACCATTACATCCCCAATGTCTCCTTTTCCATTACAATCAAGCATTAGGCTACATCTTTCCTTACTTTATCATATACATACTCGTCTCTTGTTTTTCTACCTTCCCCTAAAATTTTAAGCCATTGGATAGCTTCAAGAAACCTGTTATTATATAAAGATAGTAACGAATCTTCACCTTTCATAAAAGTGTAAGCTTCAACTAAAGCACCGTATAAAAGAGCTAACTCAGCATTTGTTCCAAGCCAACTTGTTCCGTCCGAAGAAGTCGTAATAGACGTAGGCCTGTAGAAATAATGTAGTTCCGCAGTATAAGCTGAGTCAGGGGTAGGTGCTAGTATAAAAGCCGTATCGTTCCAATCGGCGTAATAAGCAGGAACACCTGTAGTGCTAGGGTTAGGTGTAAAATCTTGTATAAAAGTAACGTGCTTGTATAAAAGAAATTCATTATTAGAATTATTAGAAACGCTTAAAGAAAACGGAGAAAGAAAATCGGTAGGTTTTGTTAAAAATTTATTCCCTGAAGTAGCAGTTCCGGTAGAATTTTTTCTAAAAACATCTAATTGACATTCTTTAAGAATACGTTCTTCTGAATTTAATATAAAACGCGGTAACTGGCTTACAAAAGTTGATTCAGTGTTTTCAGTGTAGTCTTGTATTGCTGTTTTAAGAGTTGTAAAGGTAAAAGCCATCTCTATGCACTCACTGTGACAGGCCCTGCTGAGGCCGTTCCTCCCCCACCGGAGATATCTCCGGTAGAGGCTGTTTCGCTAGAACCACTACTACTAACGTCAAAAGTATATTTTGAAGAATTTGTTTTTGTTACGGAATAACCGCTAGAATTTTCAATTGCTCCAGACGTAAACCCATCAAAATTATTTAAACTTCTAAAACAAACTGTATCTCCTGTACTTCTATCGTGTCCTGGTTCTGTAACTGTAATAACACTCGATCCAGAAGATCCACTTTTAAAAGAATTCAAAGGCAGTAAAACGGTTACCGCGGGCGCTGTACGATCAGGCCTAGCATCTCTTAAAGCTTCTGCATCAGCAGGTGCTTTGATAGGATTAAGTTGAGGTTGTTTTGGTTCCCACTCATCCCATCCAACAAGCATACCCGTCCATTCTTTACGCATACTACGTAAAGGATAGGCTGCTCCGGACCTGTCTGAAATCCCTAAAGCGTATTTTCCAGTAGCCCATTTACCCATAGCTAGGCCCCCGTTACAAACGTAAAAGAAGGAACTAAGTTAACACTAACTTTGTCTCTATCTTCTTCCGCAGCCCTAGCAAACTCTTCTTCATAAAGGCCTTTCAACAACTGTATTCTATCAGGGGCTCTTTTTAACGCTAGGTAATAGGAAAGACCTGCGGCTAGGCAAGGGTAAAACCTAAAAGGTATTCCAAGAGTGTTTGCAGAAGCATCCGCATCATCTATTCGTACAAGCCTGTCGTAAATTATCTGATCAGTACTGTTTTCTGGAGTAGGCCAAATTTTGATAACAGGTGTTATTAACCTTTGTACAAAGTACTGGTTAGGCCTTCCAGTAGTAGACTTATTTGGAATAGAAAGATAATCATCTCTACTGATTCGGTTAATAGAAAGATCGTCACCACCACGGCGAACAACAGCGTTCAGTAAATCAATGGTAGATTGCACATCTTCAAAGGAAGGTGCTGATGATACCGCTGTAGTAGCCGAACTAGTTCCCCCGGTAATTGTTTCAGCAGCTACAAAAGTTCCCGTAGGGACCGTTATTGTCATAGTAGTCGAAGAAGGTTTAGTTATAACAGAGGCTGTAGCTCCACTAGTACCGCCCGTAATTAACTCACCCAAAGTAAAACTTGAACTAGCCGTGACGGTTAAAGTTATAGTTCCAACAGGATACTCTACAACACCTGAAGCTACCGTTTGCGTTACCTGCCCTATTGTCCATTGATTTAAACCTCTATTAGCCCAGTCTGCTAACAAGAAATTTAAGGACCTTCGAGCAGTTCTAGCATCGTAACCAGTTCTCAACTCTAGACCACATCTTTCAAAAGCCTCTTCGATATAGTCCGCTACATTTGGTTCAAAATCCTTTGACCCCGAAACAGCCATAATAAAAACCTCTCATTCTATCCCGCCAGATAGCGTTCAAAGAACTACGTACTGGCTTTCCTTAGTACTACTTAATATTGTTTTAAACAATACAGTACTACAGAGTAAGTGTCTCCACTTGTGTGACCAACTGTGGTAAGTTTTATATCTCCAGTTTTACCACCAGATGCCGCAACATTGGGAAGACCACTAATATCCGAATAGTCAAGAGAATCGGAATAATCAGCAGGTAACTCAACTGCTATGACGTTAGTAGAAGCGTTCCAAAGAATTTTTACTCCCATACCAACATTAGTAAACACTACTTTTTTAAGTTTAACACTTGTACAAGCAGTACCGTCCTGAAGTTTAGATAACTCAGAAATATCTACTTTGGTAACAGCAGATTCACCCGTCCCATCGCTAGTATTAGTACAATAAATTACTGTTTCTTTAGGACCGTCTATAATAGTAGTGGTTGTTACAGCATCAGCCATAGCTCACTCCTTAAAAGGAGATGGGGGTTGTAGCCCCCATCTATATTATTAACCATTAGCGTAGTCAACGTTCATGCCAGTTATGCGAATCCAAATCTTACCCGCTGTATAAGCAGCGTTTGTAGCCGCCCCTGCAACAAGATAGACGTACTTTTTAGACAAAGCTGCCATAACAGCACCCGCATCAACAGAGTTGTAATAGCCTAAAGTAAGATCACCGTTGTTCATCATCTGGGTTGTACTGGTAGGCGCGGTTCCTCCAGCGGTTGTCCCTGTAGCGGAAATATCTACGTTGATATCTGGATCACCGCCTGTTGGCACTTCTACGCAACCAAACTCAAGAAGAATAGGTATACCGTTAACTTCTTTAGTTAATTCTGCGATATAAGCATTAGCTTCAGTTCCGTCACCAATAACTCGATCCACCGAAGCAGAACCGTCAAAGCCGCCATGAAGATCAACAAGAATAGAGGTTACAATAGTACCGCCAACCTTGTTAACAAAAGTGTTAATGGCTACGTCTGGAATACCAGAACCGTGAGTGTTAGGAGTAATACCAAAAATGGTTGCTCCTGTGTCTAAACTAGCGTTGTTGGCTCCAGCAGCCGTTGCTGTACCAGAAAAACCATTTGTATCAACAATATTATTAATACCAGAAGTCGCTACAGTTTGTATCTCAAATTGTTTTTGTGTAACAAGTCCAGTAGTAGCAGCCACTGTAATTTCTTGAAAACCATTTTGTGAACGGACTGGGCCGTTAAAAGTTGTGGTACCCATAATAGGTTACTCCTTACAAAGTAATGACCTTATAGTCTTGTAAGCGTCTGCTGGGGCAGTCTAAAAGGTCAAAAAATCCCAGAAAATAAGGAGAGAGTTTCCCCTCTCCTTAATTCAATTAAGCACCGGGCGATCCGAAGATACCGCGAGGATCTGACCAACCAAACGCATAGCGTTCTCTAGCCTTATACCTTACGTTACCTGTATCAAAATCACCTTCCATAGAGGTTCTTACAGGGGTTCTATTGAAACCCTTCAAACCATTTGGTGCGTCAGTCATGATGAAAAACGCATCAGGATCTAAAAGAAAATGGTTAACGCTATACCCGTCTGGAAGCATACCCATGTTCCTAACGGCGTTAACATCATTATCTGCTGATCCTGGGCGAAGTGTAGATTCTAACAAACGATCAGTCGTAAACTGAAGTTCTTTTGGAATAATCATTTTCATTCCTCGAACTGCAATTTTAAGACCTCTTTCGTCAACAAACCCAGCAATATCAATCAAAGACTGCTCAAGGCTAGTCTCGTTAAGATCTGCTGCTGTTGCTAGTTCGTTACGAAAAGTGTTTCCGCTGGCAAGCGTATGAACTGTTGAACATAGTTCAAGTCCATCACCACCAGTAAAACCACTGTCAAACGCATTGTTAAGAATAGATGCTCCTTTTACCTCTTTAGTTTGGCTCATACTACGTGCCAAAGCTTTAGTGTAACGAGAAGCAAGACGATCATAAAGATTGTCTTCTACAGCTTCCTCAGTAATGGAGAATGCTAAAGCAATTGTCTCCATCGTGTATCTAGCTGTATACACCTCTTGAGCGTCATCAAAAGTTACTGCTGACCCTTCAGATTTAGTCGGTGCTGATCCAAAACCGGATAACATGACTTCTTCCTCAAAAGCACGATCAGAATTTTCCATAGTGAAAATTTCCTTATGCTCCTGAGAATAACGATCATACTCAAGTCCAAATAAGGCATTGAGGCCGGGTTCTAACTCTTTTACGAGTTGTGCTCTACTTATAGCCATTTTCTAAGCCTCCTATACGCCAGTGGTTGAAACAGTACCAGCAGCAATGGAACCCGTAGGTGCATTAAAGCTGTTGTTCAACCTTACGATTGCACCAATACCCGCAGCGGTGAAATCAGAGTTTGATGCGTCATCTACCCAACCCATAACTCGTAGAGTCAAGCTGTTGGTTGTAGCAAGAGTACTGATAGCTAAGCGGCCATAAGATATTCCGCTAGTATCACTACCCGTTATCCCGGTAGAAAGACTTGCATTTAAAAAGACACTTGCACGAGCAGTTGCCTTACTTGTCCACGAAGCATCCGTAGCTATTGCATATAATTGACTAGGATCGTCATTTATAAATGCCTTAACTGGGTGATTACTATCGGCACCAGATCCGGGCCAGTAGTTGCTCCAAGTGGGTTTTCCAGTGGTACTAGAAACATACTCACATCCTTGAAATACGCCTAGATGACTGACAGTTCCACCAGCAGCGTTAGCTGTATGGTCGATATAACCGGAAGCAAGAGGTATAACCACCTGCCCATGATAAATTTTGTCAGTATTTCCATTAGCGATTTCATAAGGAGTATATCCCGTAAGACCAGTAGAGTTGGATCCACCACCTAATTTACTAATAGGTCGAAGTCCAAAACTTCCGTTGAGATTTGCCATTTTTTAATTCCTTATAAAAGCAAAACAATTAATATAAAGTCCTAAACTTAACTAGGTTGCTTAGGACCACCAAACGTAACACGCGATTGACGTTCAGGTTTCTGAATAGCCATCGAATGATGTTGGGTTTCTTTCAAAAGGTCATTGTCTACGGCTTGCATAACATCTTCACTCATATCTTTGAAGTAACCAGACCGTTCTTCAACAATTTCTTTTGGAATTCTAGCCAACATCAGACCACCTACACCAAAAACGCCTTCATAACGCCCAGAATCAAGAGTAGGAGCTTCAAAATCAGGGTACTCTTCTTTTCTAACCAATTCCCAACCTTCTCTTAAACGGGCTGAAACATTTTTTCGGTCATCAAAGCCTCTAACTTCTGCTCTTATCCATCTATGGACATAGCCTTGTGGTGCTGGAGGTGCGTCTAATAAAGACGGGGGTGTCCAAGGTTTACGGCGTTCTTTTCTTGCCGCTGTCTTGGAAGCGCGGGGAGTGCGATCTATTTCATTCTTTTCCATGTTTTCGTTCTCCATCAGCGTTTGTATTTCGCGTACTCGTCAAGTGGAACACCCAATTTAGCCGCTATTGCAACTTCACTAGGCGATAACTTAACTGTTTTGCGTCCAGCATTACTGGAACGGGTTGCAGAAGCCACAGACTGTTGTGGTCTACGAGCTTCCGTTAAAGGAATTTCTTGAGAAGTTTCCTTAAATTTATGAGGAAAGGCCTCTCTAATTCTTTTGTCTATTTCAGTGTAATACTCTTGGCTGCTTGTGTCAAAGCCTTCTTGTTCTACAAGCTTTTTATGGATACCAAAAGCTGCAAAAGTCATTGCATCATCTTCACCAAACCAAGTGTTCTTATTAGCCCATTCTTCTGCCTCAGGATCCGGTCTTGTAGGAACTTGTTGCTGTGGTGGACTAGCTTGCTGCTGTGGTGCCGCTGCGCTATCTTGAATACGTCTTTGTTCAGCCTTTGCCGCTCTCACCCGCTCTTGTTCTATAGCTAACTGAGAAAGTTTTTTCTGAGCTTCTACTTGGGCTGACGTATCGCTAGTTGCAATAGCCGTTTCCAGCTCCCTTTCTAGGGATTCTGACTGACTATCAATCCTATCTGAGTACTCATTAACATACCCTACATCAAGATTTTGAACTTTGCCTTTTAAGTTCTCGTTCTCAGCTTGCACGTTACGAGCAAAAGTTAAAGCCGCTTCCTGCTGCCTTTCTGCTTCTTTAGCTTTTCGAGTAAGTTTATCAATACGTTTTTGAACTTTTTTACTGTAGTCCTGATGTTCTTCGTCAGATTCATCAGATTCAATGCCCGCTGTTTTTAACTCTTCAGGCACATCTTCTTGATTAACTTCAATATTGACAGATTCTCCTTCTGAAGGAATATCTACCATCTCTTCTTCTGTTTCAGGCATGGTCTTGTCTCCATGTTAGTTATAATGCAGGATGTCTTCCGGATCCTGTACAACGGCTATTATCTCATCGTCATTTAGAATACGAACCTCGCCGCCGTCAATTTTAAAACGAGCACCCGCATATCTTCCAAAAATTACCCAATCCTTTTCCTTGCACCAAGGACCTGTAGTAAACTTACTATCATCTTTATAAGCTAGAGGACCAGCTTTTAATACATACCCACAAACAGTGGCTACAGACTCCCTTTCCAATACTTGGTCAGGAAGTATTATACCAGCCTGTGTTTTACCTTTACCTCGATAAGGAAGTATTAATAACCGCCATCCGGTAGGAGAAGGTAACCTAGCTAAAGAATCTTGATCAATTTTATCCGGATCCAGAACCTTATCTGCTGGTTTTATGTAAGCTTCATCAATAGAAATAATATTCTTAGTGTTTTTTGACATTAATCTACCTTTTCTAGGATTTCTCTTAACTCTAGTCTTATATAATCTAAAGATTCAATTGAGCCAACCAGTTTTTTGTATTCTTCCATACTTTTTACCGAATCACCCGCTAACATTTCAATAATACGGGCTCTTCTTTCGTCTATGACCTTTATTAGGTGCTCTGCTAGGTGTATGCCGTCCATTTTTACCCTTATTTTAACTGTTTTTTCTCAACTTGCCACGCTCTAGCCTTAGACATGGCTCTATTTCCAAACCAAAACGCTATTATAGCCGAAAAAACGGCAGCGGTGTCCGAATCCCAAGCTGTTTCGATGGCTATAGTCCAATCAAGGTTTTGATTCGTTATCATTGCATAGATCATAGTGCCTTTTACGGCTGCAAACATTAAGAAGAACATATAAGTAATGACAGGGCGCACAGAACCCCTAAGACCGTTGACAAATCCTCCAGCGTCAATACTTCTATCATGCTCATAAAGACCTTTGGTTTCAGCTATCTCAGCTTCTGAGTCTAACTCTTTAATTTTTAACTTAGACATCTGGTCTGCATACTTAGCTTTTGCTTCCAGCATTTCTAAATCGTGTTTGTCAGCCTGTTTTTGTTTAAAAAAACCAATTACTTCAGGTACTATAGAAGTACCAAGTCCTAATAAAGTTCCAAGCAAAGAAATCATTTACTTTTTCTCACGTTCATGTATGCGGTCATACCCATATATGCACCAACTACACCTGCTTGTCCAATATAAAATAAACCAAACAAATCTGCGAGAGCTTTAATTCGTCCATCTGGAAAAATAGGTAGGAAAAGTGCGGCTGTAAAGACAAGCATTGAAATCATAGCTACCCAAGCCATCCTTCGCTGTGCATCAGCTTTTTCATGTTGGGATAAAGCTTCGACAACATTTAACTCCGAATCGTCTACCACGCCGTCAGCATTAAGATCAAGCTCATTATATGAACTTCCCGGTTCCAGTTTCTTTTGAATCATCTTTTTCTTCTTTTTCTTCTGGGGTGACTTCAATGCACACACCTTCTACCTTAATTACAGGATACCTTAACGCTACTTCTTTAATTAAAACAGAACTTCTTAAAAGGCATTCCTCTGACGTAACATAAGGCCCTCGCAAATCATCTACCCTCATGGGGCAAGGACCTGCTAAAACGCAGACAATAACAAAAGAATAAAACATTTCTTTTCCAATAAGGTACTACAAACCACTTTTTTCTTTTAGAAAAATTCCGGCTAGGCTAATTAAAACAGCTAAAAGAACAAAAAATGAAAGCCAAGAATTAAATAAAAAACCTAAGCAAAGAACACATACACTAAGTGCAACCCAACTAGAAGGTTCCAAAAATCTTTGTTTCAACCAACTTTTTATGTCTTTAATCATTACGCCCTCTTTTTCTTTTTAGGAAAACCTTTTTTCATATTATCGTAAGCTTTTTTTGAAATAGTGCTGTTTTTCTTGCTTCTAGATTTTCCAGTTTTTTTCCGTTTGTTTATATTTTCATAAAGAGACATAATTAAACCTTTTTGTTTTTGTTTCTTTTGGATATAGCTTTTGCTTTAGACTTAGCATCTGATTTGGAAGAAGCTCCCCAAGCCCGAAGACTTAGTAGTAATCGAGTAGGTTTTCCTTTAGAATCTTTTTCAGGACCCTTCATATTACCCATCCGAGCTAAAAAAGAAGCTCTTCTAGGGTTGTCACCTGATTTAACAGGTGCTTTGAGGGTGCCTCCTTTGTAAGATTTTCTACCTTTGGCGTTTAATCCACCTTTTGGGTTCTTACCTTCTTTTCTTTGCCAAGCCGCAGTTTTAGCCACTTTAAACTCCTAACAAACTTTAAAAGAACCGCCTCGAATAGCTTCACCCATTCCTCGTGACGTTCCGCTAACCATGCCACCAGCGTAACCCCCATCTCCAGATTCGGAAGATATTTCTTCTGATCCATTGTAGGGAACAAAACCTTGACCGTCTATTTCCATACCTTTGCTAACGGTTTCTTTAGATTTACCTTTTTTCTTAGCCATAATAATCTCCTATTTTTGCTGTGTTTGCCTCATTGATTCACGTTCTTTTGCCGCATTAATACGTGCTTGAGCTATATCTTCAGTAGACTGTATCCTATCTTGACCCAATCTTTCATTAATAGCGGTTTTTTCTTTTTCAAGAGCCAACCTTTGTGAATCTATCATTGATTCATTCTGATCTCTTTTCTCACGAATTTCAAGATCCTTAGCTTTAAGAGATATCAACGGATCCTGTTCACCGCCACCGCCACTAATTTGCATACTAACCGCTTTAACTTCCTGCATACCTTGGGATATAAGTTCTGCAACCATAGATTCAATTTGAATAAGTTCTTCCTGAGTAGGTTCTGCATTGGGAGACTGTTGCTGCAACTGAGCAGCTACCTGTTCTTTAGCTTTTATCGAAACATGTTCCATAACATGTTTTTGCAAAGCCATAACAGCCGCGGGCATCTGTTGAACCATTCCAGAGGATCCAAAAACTAGATGCGCCATAATGTGAGCATCATGGTTTTGACCTTCAAAAGCTACCAAAGGCAGGTTCTCTAAAGATTCTGAGTTTTCTATAGCTGGATCTTTAGGCGTAGGCTCACCTTCTTGCACAGGTTTTAATATAGCATCTACATCACGTACTCCTAAAGCCTTGTACATTCTTCGATAAGCTTCATGTAGGTTATGAATATCTGGAGCAGCTTGGGCTAATTGTAATTCTGTCTGGGCCATGGTTACACGTTGAGACATAGAAAATATGTTAGGATCAGCCACAGGTATTACATCTACCCTACTATCAAAATCTTTAGCTTTGATAGTTCTTTCTCCACCCACTACATCGTAAGGATACTCAGGAGGTAGGTACTCTCCAAAGACTCCTGCTAGTAACTTAAACTCTTCTTTCTGTGCATAATAGAGCCTCTTATGTATAGCAGACATAACCTTGGCCCCTTGTTCAAGAAGCGCAATAGTAGTACCAACGGCAGCTTGCTGGTTGCCGTCACCTACCTGAAGATTGGATACAGCCGCAAATCGTTGACCAGCGTCTACACAAAAGCTCATTAATTGAAATAGTGTACTATCCGCTCCTTTATAAGGTAGAAGCATTAACGAATCACGTATAGCGCCTCCTGGAGCATCTACATCTCTAAACTCACCCGGTGAAAGAGGCTCTGCATCATCTCTAATTCTTAAACCTCTAGCCTTAAATCCCGCAGGAAGGTTAGCCAAAGTTCCAGCATCTATAAGTTGACGAAGCGCAGCAGTAGCTGTTCGACTTAACCCGCCAATCATATGAATTAAACCAAGCCCATAAAAGCCAAACCCCGGTAAAAATTTAAAATGAACAAAGTATTGAATTTTGTTTTTGTCCGGATCTTGTTCTTTCCAGTTTCTTCTTACACTTAGGACCTTTCCAGTCTCTTCCGATAACGTGACAACATAAGGTAACTTGATACCAGTCGGTTCCCCGTCTTCAGATACGTCCTCAAAACCTTCAAGATCCAAATTAACATGACACTCAAGTAACGTAACATCAGTATCCATGTGTGTCGGAGCAACACCTGAAATATCATCCATTTCCTCCTTTACTTGAGAAGGGTCTACCTGTGACGCACTTACCTCAACATCCAGATAAAACCCTGCTACTTGTTTCTTACGTAACTCATTTTCCGTCATTTGAATAACATGAGATACATTCTCTACTGTTTCCATATCAGTAGCCGTGTACGGGACAACAAGTTGTTCTGCGGGTACAAATTTACTAACAGCCCGACCTAAAAATTCATCGTAATAAACTTTCTTAAAGGTAGACCCTGCAAGAGGTAGGTAAAATAACATCTGATCAAATTCAGGTGTGTACTCATTCATTATACAAGTAAGCTGGTAGTTCATGTAATGACGAACCCGCTCTGCTTGATCTTCTGTATCAGGAGTTATCCGACCAACAATCTCCGTTCGAACCGGACCACCAGCAGGTAAAAGTTCTCCAAAAGCCTGAGCTTGAAATTGTGTTACAGCTTCAGCTAAAAGAGGATGTGTTACACCACTTGCTCCTTTAAAAGGCTCTACTCTTTCTTCATACTTAAAACCAAGAAGTTCCAAACCTTTACTGTAAGCTTCTTCCCAATCTTTTCTTCCACCTTTATTGTTTTCATATTCTCCAAGAAGGTCCGAAGAAATACTTGATAACTCACCTTCTGATAAGGATTCTGCAATATTATCATAGAAGCCAATGTCTGGACGATCATCCATAGAAACAGGATTAAAATCAACTACAACGCCGCCGTCTTCTTCCATTTGTATGTTAACGTCTTCCCCACTCGGCATCTCTTCTTGAAGATCTATTTCTGCGCCTTCTTCTATATCAAGAGGAACTTCCGGAATAGAATCCCTGCGGTCAACTAAAGAAGCCGTGCCAAAGTTACTTTTAGGAAGCCTCTGATCAGCCATACAAATCTCCTATTATTTAAGATTACCCAAAAAGTTTTATGGATAAGGTTGGGGAAAGAGCCGTTGATAAAGTACGATTAACAGGTCTTACATTTTCTTTCTCTGCCATGTCCATACTAGATCCTTGAACATACCCACCATGGCCCATGGCTCTTGGCTTATTAACATAACCACCGTAAGCATATTCCATAGGTTTATTTACATAACCTCCAGAAGCGTACTCCATAGGCATTGGTTCCATACCATACCCACCTTCTGTACCTGCGGAAAGATCCCTGTCAAAAGGACCATTGTCTTCACCGGGTAGAAATTGAGGACCGAAGTTTGGGGCAACCGTAGTGGTGAGGCCTCCCGCAGCATCCATGCCGGACATGCGTCCCATATTACCTCGAACTTCATCCATGTCCGGAGTTCTAAGAGAAGGTGGTAACATTTCCATTGTCTCTGGAAACATATTGGCTGCTTTGTAGAACTCAGCAGCAAAAGCTGGGTCGTCCTGTGCTATCGTCATCATGTCCCCCATGGAAGCCCTGATGAATTCTCTTAAAGCTTCCGGATCATTCATAGCAACCATATTACGAAAAGATTGTTTAAAATCCTCCATACCACCTAACGGTCCGGGGTCTAAAAAAGGGCCTCGATCAGCATCAGGGTCCCCCCCAAAATAATTGCTAAGCCTTTCCATCATTGTATCAGCCATTTTAAGATCTCCTAATGGTCATTGGGCCGTGGTCCGTTCACCTTGGCAACATTCGTCAGTAACACATTTGCAGTCGGCGCACTGATAGTGACCATGTACCTCGACCTTCGGTTTATTACACCCGCATCTCGAACAAACATGATCATAAATAATTTCCTGTTCTACCATAGCATTCTCTTTCCATTATAAAAAGTGTTAATTTAGTACTTCCTTTTAAAGCCTTGTAGTTTTACTTTTACAGGAACGAGCCGAACAGCTCTCGTTATGTCACCCTCTTCATAAACCTGAAAGCCAAATCTCTTGTAAAATTCCTCTAACTGCTCTTTACTCATCCTCTCCTCATTTCCAAAAGGCTCTACATTACCTGTTAAAGTAACACCCGTTTCATCAGCTTTTTTAACAAGAGCCTGCATCACCTCATTTCCAAAGCCTTTACCCGGTTCAAAAGCTTGTATGGATTCGATTTTGGCTGTGTTTGGGCTTTCTGTTTTTCTTAATGTAACCCATCCTTTATCATTAAAATTAAATCTACTAGTACCTTCACCTAATTTATTTTCGCCAAAAGGAAGAGATTCTTCTGGATAAACAGAAGCCACAGATTCAATAAAGGGGTTTGGCTCCTTTGACATTCCTCTAAGTTTTACCTTAACCCCCTGATCTTCTTCATCCATAGGTGGGCCTTGGTTATGTGTCTTTGGAAATTCAGAATCTTCATCCATAGGTGGGCCTTGGTTATGACCTTTCATCCCACTTAAAAATTTCCTTAGTCCTTGACGGTAGCTAATAAGATTAGAGTTTCTTTTATGAAAAGGTATAATTTCTACGCCAGCCGCTTCCAGTTCGGCACGTTGTTTTATACTATCCTCATCATACATTTTTTTGGTATATATACTCTCACCGTTAATAAACCTTTGTAAATGTTCCACTTCGTCACCAAGATCACCTACTCTTTTATTTATATTAGGAATTGAGAAGTTCTTGTAAGCCTTTATATCATCTTCAACTTCAGTTAAATCAAGGCCGTAAAGAGTTGGATTAGTTGTCATCCGTTCAAGTCGTTCATCAATATTTTTAAGATTTCTTTTGTATGAATCTATAACACCCTCTTGATAAGATATTAATTCTTGGGCTTCTTTTTTAAGAGCAGGAATATTCATATATTCTTTTGAATAAATACTCTTAGCACCCGTGTTTTTTGCGCGGTACAGTTCACCGCGTTCTGCTTTTTCTAAAAGATTGTCTTTTATTTTAGTACTGCTTTCAAGAAAAACTATGGGGTTATCAGGCCTTCCTTCGTCTTTATGCGGGGCGTATTTTATACCAAGTTCATCACCTTTACCCTGCTTTAAAAAAGAACCTTCAAGACTATTAGTTTCCATTTTGTACTGACCTGCCGGAGTGTAATCATACTCAGGTTTTTCAACAGGACGGTCCACGGTTAAATAACCAGCTTGTTCAGGTTTCACTGCTTTAGGTCCTTGTTCATAAGTAAGTCCTTTTTCCCTTAACCATTCTAAATCTTTTTCAGAGTAACCGCGAGGAAGGTTTTCTGATAAGAGTTTTGGATCGTCACCCATTAGCTCACGATACTTATAGTTTTTTGAAGTCCGACCACCTCTTGGCCTAATACTTTCTTCTAAATCAACATTTGAAACCTCAAACAAGGGGTCACTAGGTAGCTTATATTGCTTGTCTACTGTTTGTCCGAAACGTTTAACTTGCTTAGTCTCAACAGGATTTTCTGCCTTAGCCATAATACCTTGCCTTCTGCGGCGTTCAAAATCTTCTAACTGCTTCTTTCTTTGGGCACCCGAAGAGCCTTCTCCAAAGTCAAAATCAAACAGCCCACCTATGCCTTCATTCTTAACTTTGTCTTTTGTAAACTTATCAAGTTCCTTTTTCGGAGCAGTTCTTTGCCACTCTTCGTGGGACAGTTCTTGAGGATTAGGAAATGCATTTCCTGAAAAATCTCGAACCACCGATGGTTGTCTTCTGCGCCACAGATTTAAAGACTCAAGCTCGGTTAAACCTTTATTTAATTTTTTTATATTTTGAACATCTTCTCGATCTTCGGGAGTAAGTTTTAGGTCAAGATACATTTTCTCTAGTTGATAATCTTCTTCAAGAACTGTGTCTTTTACAAGGTCTAACTGCCTCGACATATCACCCATCGGATCGTCAACTACATCAGTAATGCCACCGGGCGGCAAACCTACCAAGCCCCTGAAATAATCAATCCCTTCTTTTTCCATTCCAAGTAACTCGTAGAATGGTGTTTGCATAAAATTTGTTATTTCTTGTTGGGTCTTAGGATCCATCTGATTCCAAGTGCCTTGAGCAGCACTTATTATTTCCATTATAGGAACTCTTTGCCTCGCAAGGGATCCAATACCTTTCCACATCTTTGATGCTACACCTTCCTTAGATTTCTTTTCACCCATAGGTAAGGTAATTTGTCCAGGGTCTTCTCCAAAAGGAATAAGTTCTTGTCCGGTGGCCTTGGTTACATCTTTCAGAAGCCTAAGCTTTAAAAAATCTACTATGCCTTTCTTCTGGCTTCCCTGACCAGAGCCTTCCGGAAAAACAGATTGATAGTTCTTTCCCATGACATCCGTAATAAGCTTGGTGTAATCTTTAGGAGTACCTAAATGAATCTTCTCAGGGTTATACTTGGAAAGAGTGTCGGATATAGTTTGGCTAAGGTTTTTGTCAGCTTTAATCTCTTCTCTTCTATCAGGGGTCATTCTCCGGTCATAATTTTCTATAAGAGTGTCTGCGGGTATTAAACCGTACTCCGCAGATAAAACGTACATATCAACACCCATGTTTTTAAGGGCTTGCGGTATGTTTTGAGATTTGTCCTGATAACGAGGAAAACCTTCTCCTCCTAAAGCTTTACGTGTTTCGTTCCACGTAGGACCAACGTATCTCTTGTAAGCTTCCATGGCACATGAGGCGGGATCCTTTGTTCCTCCGCAAGGAAGTATTAAAGCATCATTTGGGGATACCTCAGCAGGGGGAGGACTTTGCTGATCATTCCTAGAGGCCCAATCAAGAAAGTCATCTTGAAAAACAGTAGAGGGTTGTTTGGGTTCATCAGCCATAATAAGTCCGTATCTCTGTAGATGGTTCTGAATCCATCCAGTCATCACTCGGTAATTGTACAAAGTTACCTTGGCGATACCTCATCAAGGCTTGCGTGGTGCTATCAACTAAGTCATCGTAATCCCCATTTGGGAAAGCTGCACATTCTTCAATGACTTCATCTGCCCAACGTTCATCCGGTGCCCATATCATCCCGCTTTCAAAAAGAGGAGATACGGAATGGACTCGTGTTATCTTATCGTTTCCTTTGCTCGGTGTAAAGTTAACAACAGGAATTCCTAACTGCCTCAATTCTTGAGTTAGGGGTGTTCCAGATGCTTTTGCCTCTATAATAACGGTTTCAGGCTCCCAAAACTTGTATTGTTCCATAGCCTCTATTTTTAATTCAGGAAAATCCCACCTGCCTTTTTTGCAATCCAGAAGTATAAGATTAGCGGGACCCTCTTCTTTTGGATAAAATACTCCCCACGTTGTTATAGCAGAGTAGTCAGCCGTCTCCTTCTTACTAAACGCCGTGTCATAACTTTGTATTATATATTCAAGCTGCGGAACCTCATCCTCTTCCCAAATATTCCACCACTCCTTCTTAATAATAGCACCTTCTTCTGAAGTAGGGTTCTGCTGCCACTGAGCATTCCACTTACCTACAGACAAAGAAGCTTTGACCCCTTCCAACTCGTTAACGTCCCAGTACTCAGGCCAGCAAGCTTTTCCAGAAGGCATGATAGCAGGGAACTCCACTATCTCCCACTTATCTGAATGGTCCGCATAGCCTTGGGCCTTGATTACTTTTGCAGTGAGATCCTTCAAAGACCACCGCGTCATAACAATAACAATAGCCCCTCCCGGTTGAAGTCTTTGCCGGGGACCCGAAGTGTACCACTCATAGGCATGTTCCATAGCTGTTTCAGAAAGTGCGTCCTGCTCTGAATGCGGATCGTCAATAATCAACAAATCAGCACCCCGACCTGTAATGGCACCACCAACACCCGCAGCAAAGTACTCCCCGCCATGGTTCGTGGACCATCGTCCCGCGGCTTTACTGTCAGCCTGTAGTTCTACTTTTTCAAAAATAGACTGGTACATATCTGTATCCAGAAGGTTTCGTACCTTACGGCCAAAGTTAACAGCAAGTTCAGCCGTGTGTGTTGTTTGAATGATCTTGGTCTTTGGTGCACGGCCAATGATCCATGAAGGAAGAAGATAGCTGGCAAATTCTGACTTAGTGTGTCTTGGAGGCATGTTAATTATAAGGCGTTTATTTTTACCTGTTGCTATGTCTTCAAACTTTTTTGCTATCATTCTATGGTGAGCGCCTACAATAAACTCAGGCCAGACTTTTTTCACGTAAGCTAAGAAATCATCTTGACACGTTTTTACTTCTTCAAGCTGGGCTAATCGTAATTGTAACTTTAAACGGCGCTCTTCTATCTCAGGGGTTTCTGCACGTAGCATTTATCCAAAATCCATTTTTGTTTCACATTTTAAACAACGACAGTTTTTACAAACTTCAACATTGGTCCATGAAGCGTTGGTAGAGTCACTAATGTTTTTCCTAAGAGGGACCCCACAATGGGATTCGTGCCCACAGTTTTTGCATACTACTTTATTCATAACTTTATGTCCTTATCCTATAATGTTTCACGTGAAACATCGAAAAGTATAAAATTTTTATAAAAATTTTTTCACCTCAACTTCTCCCTCAGTTTCTATCCAAACCCGCGCTCCACAGGACAAAGGCTTATCAGGGCTGTGAACAACCCTAGAGGGACCCTTGATCACGACTTCGTGAGCGTAGTCATTGGACTTATAAGTTTTTACCGTTAATACCGGCTCACGGCTACCTGTTTTTGTATTTTTTTTCACTATGTGTTGATTAACGTGGACAATTGTTTTCATGGGATAACTCCTAACTTAGGCACTATAAATAACCGATTCAGTTTTGCATAGCTTTATTTGTGACAAACAAGGTCAAGGTGTGCCACTGGCGGGGGGGTTTGGCGATTTTGGAAAAAATGGCGGTTTTCTGCGGTTTCTTAGTTTTGATCGATGTCGAGGATCCTTGGACCATGGACCAGCGCAGCCGATCCACCCAGCGCAGCCGATCCACCCAGCGCAGCCGATCCACCCAGCGCAGCCGATCCACCCAGCGCAGCCGATCTAAACACCTGGACTAGCCC
>Ga0209337_1001181_pt1 | contig 20181 bp, 5 predicted proteins | sample LinPmetageLP53_FD_184044 | JGI IMG/M metagenome (GOLD analysis project Ga0209337, IMG submission 184044) | Marine viral communities from the Pacific Ocean - LP-53 (SPAdes) (version 2) | ecosystem: Environmental > Aquatic > Marine > Oceanic | place: Pacific Ocean | collected 2010-02-08 | reverse complement strand
AAAAACAAAGATACCTTAAAGTTTCGTGAAGATATAATTATAACTGGTGTAAACATTATTGATGATATGTTGTTTTGGACTGACAACAATACTGAGCCTAAAAAAATAAATATTACACGTTGTAAAGAAGGTACTCCTAATATTACAACTCACACTAAGTTAATAAACGAAAGTCAAGGTTTAACTGGTATAGATATAGAAGAAAAACACATAACGGTTATCAGAAAAGCACCAAGAAAACCACTAGATATGGTGGTTAATTCTTCTAGAGATCCTGAAAAAACATATACAGGCGTTATAACTGTATCCTCAGCTGAAGATGGTGATAATTCTTTTACAAAACCTGCTGGTATGTATAACTTTAGTAATCTTAGTACTGAAGATGGTAATAACACATTTGAAATAGAAATTACAGAAGCAATAAAAGCGGGCGTAATTATCGATGGTTCCACTACACCTAGTTTTGGAGATATAAACGAAAATGATGGTTTAACTGGATGGCACGTTAATCCTATAAATTACCCAAACAATAATCCACCAGACGCTTATAACAATATAAAAGTAGGTACAAAAATTGTATTTAAACCTTTTGATGAAGATGGTTCTCCACCTGGACTACCTGTTACAGATTATGTTATAAAAGGTATTATTGAAGATAAGTGGCCATCTGGTGGACCAAACGACCTGTATAATACGAGTAGCACTAAAATCAAGGTTAAAGCCATATCTATTGACGGTTTTCCTCCGGTTCCCACTGATGGTGACACTACACTGCGGTACGTTGTTGACTTATGGGATGAAGAGGAAAAGTTGTTTGAGTTTAAGTTTCCTAGGTTTTCTTATAGATATAAATTTGAAGATGGAGAATATTCTCCTTTTGCTCCGTTTACACAAGTTGCTTTTCTACCAGGTTCGTTTGATTACCATCCTAGAAAAGGATACAACCTAGGCATGACCAACAGAGCTGTTAACATTGGGTTAAGTAAAATTATAACTCCACAAACACCTAAAGATGTCGTGGCAGTTGATATTTTATTTAAAGATGAAACTTCACCAAGCATATACGTAGTAGATACATTGCGTCCAGACGAGTATGCGGCAACCGGCACTTTAAACAAGTGGAACTCAATGCTTGGAGATTGGCGAAACGGTATAGGGCCACTACCTTATACAATTAAGAGAGAGCAAATACAAAGCGTAGTTCCGTCTAATCAGCTACTACGCCCCTGGGATAATGTGCCAAGAAAAGCATTAGCTCAAGATGTAACGGGTAACAGAATAGTGTACGCTAACTATTTACAAAACTACAATCTTAAAACAGAATCACAAGAAAAATATGTACCTAACTTTGCAGTTAGCTTTAACCACGCTTATTTAAATGTTAACCCTACGTATCTATACGAAAACACTACAAACTTTCCTAACGTTACTTCGCGTGTTATTGCTTCTGGCGCCGCTAAATCTATTAAATCACTTAGAGAATATCAGTTAGGAGTAGTTTTTACTGATAAATATGGTAGAGAAACTCCGGTTATATCTAACACGTCTGCACTAGTAAATCTTGAAAAACAAGATGCTGACAAAGCTAATTCATTAAAAGTAATGCTTAATGATTTTGCTAGTAGACCTGAAGGGTTAACACATTTAAAATTCTATGTAAAAGAAACATCAGGCGAGTATTACAACATGGCTATGGATCGTTTCTATGATGCCGCTGATGGCAACGTTTGGCTAGCATTTCCTTCTTCCGATAGAGATAAAATAGATATTGATACGTTTTTAATACTTAAAAAAGGTTCTGACCAAGATACATTGGTTTCAGCTGCGGCAAGATATAAAGTTATAGCGATAGAAAATGAAGCCCCAGATTATATAAAAACAAGTAGATTACTAGCATCGTCTAAAGCTCATGGTGTTGGTAGCGATTTATTCACAAATGTTGGGTTGGAACTACCATTTATTGGTGTTAGAGATTTTAAAATGTCATACGCGCCGTTTGCAAGTTCTCCAGCAAGAAACCTTGATAAAACTGAGGTTAATGAAGTTCTGTATGTTGATTTTGAAAAAGCTGGTCAATTTTCTGATAGATACAAAATAACATCAATAGCTCACGATGAGGTGTTAGATAGTGACGGTAACGTGATTAACCCGGCTGGCGCTATGTACTCCGTACAACTAGAAGAGATTTTTAAAGATGACATTAATTTTATATCAAACGATACAACGGGAGTTGCGCCAAGTAGTATTCCTTTTGGCGCTAGAGTTAACATATATAAATACAAAGTAGAAAACAAACCGCAGTTTGATGGTAGATTTTTTGTTAAAATATATGAAGATGAAACTTTTAAATCAAACATTGGTGAAAGCTTTATAGAAGGATTAGATTATAGAATAGTTTCGAAGAAAAAAGTGTACTTAATGAAACCATATGGTACACACAAAAGGATACACTGGGGTGATAAAAGCGACGGTGGTACCGATCGTATGCTTACTCAGCAATCAGATATTCTTAAAACTTCAGCTGGAACTTCATTTTTAACAGCAAATAGTCCAGATCATGCTGGTGGAACTGTTACCAATCCGTATTATGAACTAACCTCAGCAGGTGGTGGTGACAATGCATATAGATATTTTAAAGGCCAAATGGGGCTTGGGAGTGGTGATGATAAAGGTAAAAGTTCTGCTCGCCAAAACGCGGGTTACTACCAAATTGACGAATTTGCTTCTATGGTTACTTATTTTAGAAGAATGAGGTGTGGCGAAAGTCGTGTTACTACTGATGGTAATTTAAATTTTGCTGAATACCAATCAGGTTTGACTGGTTCAGGAGCAATTGCTTTTAAGGAAGCTAATCATCGTGATGTCAGGCCATTAATACCAGGTAACTCGGGTAACTTTAACGTTAAATACCAGGGTGAATTTTGGAAAGAACACCCGGATTGGCATTTAGAGTATGGTGAAGGAGACGACTCAGGATATACTGCTAGGTGGCAGGGTCGTGAAGGAGAAGATTCTATACTGCAATATCCAAGTATTCTTCCAGGTATAAATTGGCTTTCAGAAAAAGAAACTCTTGAAGTAGATCGACCAAAAGACACTGAAGTTTGGTTTATTGACGCGGGCCCTGCTAAAGCCAACCGTAATAGCTCTACATCAGACAGTTTAGATTTCAACTATCTTAGCGGGTCAGAACCATCTATTGGATCACAAACTAATTTTTCTACTGTGTGGGCAGAGCAAGTCGATGCTACAGGTTATGGAAACAGAAAAACAAATCCAGAGGGTCATCAAGACCAGCCTGGTATAACAGATTATGGAAGTAAATGGGATATGCAGCTTTCTTACGGAGGAATAAAATCTAGTGGAACAGGTAGTATAGTTGAAAATCATTTTAATATTGGAGATTGGCACACTGTGCCAGGCGCTAGTCAAAACGCACATTACGTAGGTAGTGATGCTGCTCAATTTTTAATACAAATAGATGTTGGTACTACTTTTAGATGGAGAGAAGATCCAACTGGTACAGTTTATACTCTTAGTAGTGATATTTCTCCAAGACACCTTTTAAGACATAGTGCTCGTCGTGTTGATACTGCTGCGGTTGAACCTGGGATTCAAATTCCAGGTGAGACTATATTAGCTGGAAGTTATTCAAACGGAATTTGGTCAGGAGCGGGTACTTCCATGGCAGAAGCACTATCTTTTAATTACACCACAGGCCTTAGGTGTAGAAAAATTACCCCAGCACTAGCATGGAATCCGGTGTATGGCGGTAATTCTCCCATTCCTGGTGGCTACGAAATACCACTTATAGCAACAGACATAAATGGTGGCGCCAGCAACACGTCAGCGCCTAGTTGCGAGGGAAGTAATATGGCTGACGAATTAATATTATATACAGACAGTATTACTGGTACGGATGCTACTCACGGGGATGTTTCTATTCACGTGGGTATGGCTTTATACAAATACACGAAAACAGTTGGAGGCCAAGCCACGGTTGATAGCAGGTTGACTGATGCTAAGTTTTTAGTTGTTAGACATATTCTTGAGCCTAACTCAACTGACAATTCAGACGACTGTTTTAAATTAATTTTAGGTGGATGGCACCGACCATTAACACAAGATGATCACAATGATTTTCTTGGTAGCGCGAATAAAAAACCATTAATTGGATCGAATTTAATTTTTGTTCAAGTAGGAATGAATGGTTATAGTCACAACTCTGAATTTAACATAAACACAATAGGCAGAATACACAATGAGTCTATTGGGGCCGTGGGGGCTGTTGGTTACACGCTAGAAATAGTAAAAAGCATAGAACCAGAAAAGGTATTATCAGAAAACCCAGCTATATGGGAAACAGAACCTAAAGAAATTAAAGACTTAGACGTATATTACGAAGCTAGCCCAACAGTTCCCGTAACAATCGATGCTTCTAATGTTCACGACGCTGTTCCAGTTGGATCTGTAATGTACCGTAGAATCCCTGTAGGTAAACTTTTTCTAGTTATTGATCATGATGATGCGGGTGGAATAATTGTAGTAGACGCAGATGGAGTTTTACCTTACGGTGGTTATAGTCAGTTAAGCATAGGCAACTCTGTCGTTGTAGAAAGACCTGATGGCTTAACTTTTACTACTATAGTATTTAACAGAGATGATTTTTTTTATGGACCTACTCCTGATCGTTACTCAACAATTACCTTAGAAGAAGATTTGTATACTAAAGAATTTACAATACCTTATCACAACTGTTATTCATTTGGAAATGGAGTAGAATCAAATAGAATTAGAGATAATTTTAACTTACCGTTTATTACTAACGGAGTTAGAGTATCTACTACTTTAGAAGAAGAATATAAAGAAGAACGCAGAAAGTATGGTTTAATATATTCTGGTATTTACAATTCAACTGGAGGCGTAAACAATTTAAACCAGTTTGTTCAAGCTGAAAAAATAACAAAAGATATAAACCCTATATACGGTAGTATTCAAAAACTTCATTCAAGAGATACTGATTTAGTTACTCTTTGTGAAGATAAAGTTTTAAGAATACTAGCAAATAAAGACGCAGTGTTCAATGCTGATGGAAATACAAACTTAACGGCTACGCAAAATGTGCTTGGTCAAACAATGCCTTTTTCAGGTGAGTACGGAATTTCAACAAATCCAGAATCATTTGCATCGGAAGCTTATAGAGCTTATTTCACCGATAGAGTTAGAGGTACTGTAATGAGGTTATCAAAAGACGGATTAACCTCTATATCTAACCATGGTATGAAAGATTGGTTTAAAGATAATCTAAAGTTAAATAATACAGCTTTTGGAAGTTATGATGATAAAAAAGAAGAATATAACTTAACTTTATCAAATAGACTTATTCGAACAGTAAATGTTATAGGTAATAAGAAAAATCCAAGAACACCTTGGGTTGCAACCGCTGTTTTTGAAACAACTTCAATGGATATTGTTAATTTTTATAGTATAGGTGATCCTATATATGCCAACGGTATACCAGCAGGAACTACTATTGTAAGTAAAAATAACATAGGCGCTGGTACATGGAGTTTTGGATTGAGTAATATTCCAGACATAACTTTACTAGGTGATTTCTTTATATACGGTAGCATTGATAATACTAGCGGTGCTTGGCCAATGGTACTGTCAGGCGCATCAACTCTCAACCATACAATTTCATTTAAAGAAAACGTAAAAGGATGGGTTAGTTTTAAATCATTCTTACCTGAAAATGCTTTAAGCATGGGTAATGATTACTATACTTTCAAAAACGGAAACCTATGGAGACATCACGAGGAAACTCCTGGGTTTGATAGAAACACATTCTATAATCCTGAGGATTCACCTAGAGAAGGTAATTATACAAATTCTTCTGTTGAAGTTGTGTTAAACGACTTACCAAGTAGTATAAAAGATTTTCAAACATTAAATTATGAAGGTAGTCAGTCAAAGATACATAAATTTGTGAATGCAGCTGACGGTACTCCATTTTTGCACTTCCAACCACCAACTACTTATACCGACCAAAGCTATTACAACTTAACCGATAAAAACGGTTGGTATGTTGACGGTATATATACAGATAAAGAAGAAGGTTATATTAAAGAGTTCTTAGAAAAAGAAGGTAAATGGTATAACAACATAAACAGAACAATAGACAAAAGCTTAGAAAAAGCAGATACTGGTGACTTTACTTTCCAAGGAATTGGAATAGTGGAAATAGCAGGCTGTACTAATCCTAATGCTGATAACTATGATCCTAACGCAACTGTAGATGACGGTAGTTGTACGCTCACTGAAATTCTAACAGATCCTGTGTTTGATTTTGATACTGAAAGTGATGGTGTTGACATTTTGGGTTGTATGAATCCAGCTGCAGATAACTACAATGAAGATGCAACTGTAGATGATGGTTTGCAATGCGTTATTTATGGTTGTGCAGATAAATTTGCAACTAATTGGTACGCAGATGTTGTAGGAGCAATTCCACAGGGTGTTCAATTAATAGATGATGGTAGTTGTATTTATGGTCCTAGTGATCCTGGTGATCCTGATGATGACGATGGTGGTGGTGGTGCTGGTTTAGCCCCACCTCCTGGTAATGATGATGAAGGTGGTGAAAGCGAACCTAGCCCTAGACTTGGTAACCCTGATGATGATGAAGAAAGCACAATCGCAATTACACCTAGAAGAACAGGTGGAACTACATACTAAATAATTATACAATGCAAACAATAGCACTTTCAGTTAAAAATCTAAACGTTTCACTTCAAGTTGGTGACGCTATTTACGCTGCGCCAACTAGAATTAAGCCAAATGCAGTTGACCAACAAACCGCAACCAATTCTGAGCCTGTTACTGGCGCTGCACATCTTGTTGGTATACTACGTCAAATATCTACAATGGGTAATGCAACAATTTTAAAAGTTGACAACAGTTTTGCGCATACTGGCCTTTTTCTTTCCCGCATAGCTGGGCCTGGTGATTTTTTAATGTTTTCTAAACACGATCAAACAGATGGAGATGTTAATGGGTATTATGCTAAAGCAAATTTTATGAATGATTCTAGGGAAAAAGCAGAATTGTTCGCGGTTAGCAGTGAAATTGTAATAAATAGTAAATAATTATGGCATACGGAGATAATAAAGAAATTTTTGTAAAAGAAATGGATGGTGTAAAAGCCCCAGCTGGTTTTCATTACATGCCTAATGGCAAATTAATGTCTGACGCTGATCATGTAGCTTTGTATGGATATATAGAAAAAAAAATTACATCTTTTGATTTTGAAACTAGAGACGTGATTAATGAAGGAGAAACAAGAGGTTTTAGTATTAGAGGTAGTAAGAGTGCGGTGTTTAGTCTTGAGGTGTATGATAACACCGGTAAGTATTACAACTTCTACACAAACACCTGGTCAACTACAAAAGCCATGTTAAGCAAGAAAAGTATAAGTGGAGGATATGACGGTAGCATTACATTTGACGCACTGCCTGATTCATCATTAAAAACTTACACTATTAATCTGTATGCTGAAACAGTTTACAACATTAAAACATCTCACGTTGATTATGTTGAAATAAGAAATGACGATAACAGCGTTAACGTAAACAAATCAACTGGATCAGATTCTTCCGTGTTAACGAAAATAATATACCAAGATGCTTTAAAAACTTTAAAGTTATCTTGTGTAGCTCCATCTCTTTACACAGCAGGTGCTGGTACTATAGATGGGGCCACTAGTGGTAATAAACCCACTATAGATCAAGATGCTACTTCTACAAACCCAGTGTTTGTTGAAGTTGGAGACAAAATAACTACAACTGGTATAGCCTCTAGTATACATGCTTTAGTTACTAAAATTAATCCAGACGCAGATAACGTAAACGAAATAGAAATGTCAGTTACTGATACCACTACAGATGGGGCTGCAATTACATTTACCCCACCGTTTAACGGTATGAGACCTCATGATACTGATAGTGATACGGGATCTTTTTCATCAACTATATCATCTGGAAATAATGCTGTGATTCCTTTCAGTGTTACTATTAGGGCACTTGCCGGAAGAAATTTTAATGTTTTAAGAGTTCCTACCACTAGCGACTTGTGTGCTTATCAATCGGTTACTTTTGGATCAGCGGCTTTAGCTATTGAGGGTGAAAATACTAGTAGTGCTAGTGTTTTTCATAGATGGCCAGTTACAAACATAGCAAACTTAAAACAAGGAATGCAATTAGATCCTGCAAGAAAAAACACAGGTGCTAACACAACTACTCCCGCCTCAATATCTAGCTACAGAGCAACTTTAACACAAGAGGTTTTAGTAGAGGGTGACTATGACAACTACATTAATAATACTACTGTTGAAGATGTGTTTGTACCTGCTGTAGATCCTTTTGGAAAAAATGTTACAGCTGTTGATAGAAACGGTAGAATAACCGCTCAAGCAGGTAATATAGTATTTAGTACTCAGCAAGCTGACGCTTTGAAGTCAGATACTGGGGTTAGAATTTTTGCACACGGACAACAAGGTATAGAAGCATTAACAGGTGTTAAAGTTGAGTTAAATGTTACAGCTATGGCTTACAGTGGTAGCACAAATCCAGTTAGAGCCGCGGCATCTACAACTACAAGTGGCGCTGTTAGTAGCAGTACAACTATAGGGCTAGCAGACGTCGGAGCTGTTAGTCAAGGAATGACGGTAAGCGGAGTTGGTATAAACGCATCTGCGGCAAATCCTACTGTGGTATCAAAATCAACCGATGATGGTGCTGGCAATATAGTGGTTAGCTCAGCGCAAACTCTAGAAAGTGGGCAAACATTGTTTTTTAACGGTGGAGCGGATACAATAACAATAAGAGGTACTTTAAAAGTGTCTAACATGGCAATTAACAACGTTGATATATTCTTCGATGTGGAAAGGTTCCTAGCTGCAATATAGGTAAAAAAATAGCTAAAACTGTGATTATAAATAACAAATAAATAAATATGGCAAGAGGTAGAAAAGTAAGTCCCGCAAAGTTTTTAGGAGCAGCAGTAGGTGTTATTGGTGGGGTTGCAAATATTATAGGTGGTAATAAAGCGGGTAAAGCAGCTAGAGAACAGCAAAGAATAGCTCAAGCTGAATTAAACAAACAAAAAAAGGCTTTTGAAGGTTTAGACACTAGCAATTTAATGGCTGGCGTTACAAACCAATACGCTAACATACAAACTAATTACGAAAACGTATACGAAGATTTAACTGTAAACCAACAACAAGCTCAATTTCAAGCTCAACAAGGAGCTCAACAAAGATCTGATATATTAGAAACTATGCGTGGTGCTGCTGGAGGTTCTGGTATAGCTGCCTTAGCACAATCAATGGCTAATCAAGGACAATTAGCAGCGCAACAACAATCTGCTTCAATAGGACAACAAGAAGCAAGAAATCAAGCTTTAATGGCTAGAGGCGCTGGAGCGGAACAAACAGCCGAAGCTCAAGCTCAACAAACTATAGCTATGGGAGAACAACAAGCTGAAACTAGTAGATTGCAAGGTGCTGCTGATGCTAGAGGTTTAGAGTATAAAAAATCACAAGGTTTAATGGGATTAGCATCCGGACAACTACAATCAGCAAATGCGGCTAAAGCAGCTGCTGATGCTCAGAAATCAGCTGGTATCAGTGGGATAGTTGGAGGAGTTGCAAGTGGATTAATGGGTGGACTTGGTGGTGGTTTAATGAAAGGTATTAAAGGAAAACTTGGTGGTTTAATGAAAGGTGGTGGAAACATGATAGATGGTATGCGCTCGGATGGCATGTCTTATGATCTTGATTTAGAAACTAGCGCTAAAATTGATACAGGTGTTATTACAAACACAGGATACACCTACACACCACCAGAATGATAATAAAATAAACAAAAATGGCAAAAACACAAGTTAATATAGGAATGTTTGAAAGAGCAGGGCGCGCTTCAGGACAAGCAAATTTGTCTGAGGCAGGCTATAAAGCTCCTTATGATTATTCTAAAGGATTTACAGATTCAATGAAGAGAGCTTCTGAAGCAACTGCTGCTGCGAAGAAAACGGCTGACTTGTTAAAGAAAAATCCTAATGGAGTTAAACTCCCTAAACTTACACCTGGAATAAACCAACAAGTTACAGATTATTTAATAAGTAAAATGCCAGAAATTAAAGCGCAAAGCGAGCTTGCGGAAAATGGCACTGAAGAAGAAAAATTAAATGCTAACATGTATCTTAACAATGTTAATCTAGGAGTACAACAGCTAAACGCTGATGTTGAAGGATCAGTAAATCAACGAGCAGAATATTTAAACATAGAAAGTAACGAAGCTTATTCAGTATCAAACACAGCAGCTCAAAGAAAGAACTTTCACGGCATAGCAAATGGAGAAACTGAAGGAGTAATAAAAGAAGTAGATGGTATACCAAGGTTGATGTATAAAAACCAAGATGGAGAACTGCAACTTTGGGATAGTATTGATTCTGGTGGAACGTACGACAACTCATTATATACATTACTTCAAGGAGATGAAGAGGGTAACGGAATTGCGCAAGACGTATTAAAGCTCGCTAGAAAACAAGATGTTCAAAAAGACCCTAGTTTATGGAATAGATCAATCAAGCCAGGAATCGTTAAACAAGTAAAAGAAGTCTTGAAAAACAACCCCAATGCTGCTGCAAATTTAATGTTTCAAGAAACAGAATTTGCCCCTATATTAAACAGTTATTTAATGAAAGAATACGGTTACGCTATACCTAAAATTGAGGATGGAGAATTAGACGAAGAAAGCATGGAGTACAAAGCAGCTGTAGAAGAATTAAAAGGAGATGGATTTGAAGATAATACAGAAAAGTTCTTTTTAGAGCAGTATAGTATAATGCTTGATGAAGATTTTAACAAGGCCATGGGAAGCGGTGACACTGAAAGTGACAACACTGGAGCTCAATTCAACGAATAAAATAAAATAACAATATGAACGAAAAGGCATTTGATGTAGCTTATCAATATTTTACTAGCACAGGTTACAATGGCTCCCCTGAAGATTTTTCAAAGTTATTAAAATCTAACGAAAAAGCGTTTAACATTTCTTTTGACTATTTTAAAGACACAGGTTACAATGGGGATAAATCAAAATTTTCAAAAATGTTAGGGGTAGATTTTGCTGACGATCTAAAACCTGAATTAACAACTCCTGAAATAAAGGAAGTAACACCACAACCGGATGCCGCTGTGGATGTCGTAGATGGGGCATCCACTGGGGCGGACGATTCTACGGGATCACAAAAATTGGAGGTAAAGTTCAGTGAGTTAGATAAGGAGAACGACAGGGCTCTTCGTCCAGAACGATTTGATAAGGATGGAAATCTTAAGCCTGAGTTTGAGGTGTATACTGATTCTAAGGGAATAGCTCACTCTATGAAAGTAAGAGAAAAAACAGATACTTCTGTGGGTGAAAATGACTACGTGTTTAGAATCGACAAAACGAAAGACAAGGTTGGGCAAGTTGTAGATATGTACAACACTGTAAATGAGAATGACAAAGAAGTACAAGACTTGTTAAAAAGCACGCCGAATGCCAATATTCAAGACGTGATAGAGGGGGTGCAGAAAAGTCGATATCAAGATATAACAGACGGCATGAGTCAAGAGGAGCTTGATGACATGCGTCTTATGCTAAAGACTAAGAAGGGTTTAAACATAACTACAACTGGGATATTTGCTTTACCAGAAGTAGTTGTTGAAGAAGATTTTATTACAACTGAAGCAACAAAAATAGATGTAAAAAGGGAAAAGGAAGTAAGGGCATTACTAGCTGATGTTGATTTTGACAACAAGGAGGTTAAAGAGATAATTGCAGAGGAATATTTTGATTTTAGTGGAATACCTTTAAGAAACACAGGTAAACCCGAAGATATTATACATGACAACAGGCTGCTCGCGAAAACAATACCGCTAGAAAAACAACAGCAATTTAGACGTTGGAAAGAAACGAGTGAATTACCAATGTACTCATCTGTGGACGGATTTGGAATAAGTATAGACATGATAAACAACGCCGTTGCCTCGGTAAAGGATAAAACAGTACAGACTTATTTTGAGCCGCTTTCTAACAAAGAAAGATTTGACGTTATGAAACACATGCCCGCTGCTACCCCAGGGACTACGGCTTTTGTTGATTACTATAAACAACGTAGAAAAGATGAAAGAGATTTTAAAGAAAAGTATGGATATACGTTGTCGCACAAACAGGAAGGCCCAGGTGATATAGATGATCGCGTTTATACGCCTGTAAATGATTATGGAGCGGATTGGGCAAAGCATTTTTCAAAAGCAGTTAATCAATCGTCTAACGATTATATAAAAAAGACTTCAGATCGTATAATAAAAAATGACGATAATTTAAGAGTTGAAATAGAAAAATTCAACGCGTTAAATGATGACTTAATGGTTAGGTCAAACAAACTAAACAGAGAACTGGAGGATCTAGGTAAAGTAACCTCTGATTCTCCACCTGATGTTATTGATAATTACAATGCTATAATTGGGGAATTAAGGGTGCTAAAGCAAAACATTGCAGATCGTGGGCTAGGTGATATATATGCGGATATTAGTAGGCGCTCTGAAAAAATTAAAGCCGATATCGACGGTCTTACCGATGTAGCTGAAGTTAACGGAGATTTAAGTATTATTGCTTATGCAAGTGGCCTTAATTATTCCAACATAGACAGAACAGTAGCAAGTATTGAAAAGGGATTGGTTAATCCAGTTAGTGTTGCTGGTGCAGATCTTGTAGACTTTTTTTTAGAAAGAAAAGATGGTACGTGGGATCTAGGCAGTAAAGCAAGACAGTATAGTATAAAAACTGACGAGGATTTTGAAAAAACTTTTTCTAGAAACTTAGATTTTAGTTGGCAAAATTTAGATATTTGGTTACCACAAGCCCTAGCTAACAACTCGGCGAGTATAGCGGCTGTTGGTGGGTATATGGTAAATCCTGCGTTAGGGGCCTCTTTATTTTTTGGGATGGGGTATGGTCACAAGGTTACAGATATAGAGCGTAGTAGGCAATCAGCAGACAAGCAAATTGAGGGTATAAACCTTAAGATAAGCAAAGCAGTGACAGAAGACGAGAGACTGTCTCTTGTAAAACAAAAAGATGACTGGCAGAGAAAAAAAGACATAAGCTATTGGCAGGAGCGATCATCCGGTATACTAGCTGGTGGTTTAGAATTGATTTGGGAGAGGCTTGGTTCTGTTAACGCTATTAAAAATATGCAAAAATGGTCTCGAGTTGTTGGTAAATCTACGTTTAAGAGAACTATGGGGGTTGGATATGGTCTTGGTCTCACGCAGGTAATAGAACTTGGGGAAGAGATCGGTACTGACGTCACTAACAATATCTCAGACATAGTGGTGTTAAAAGAAGACAAAACGCCTATTGATGGTATGAATAAAGATTTTTTCGCTAACACAATAGTAACTGGTCTAGCATTACAGGGCAAAAACATAGGGCAAACAACTTGGAACTTATTCTCCGAGCAAGTTAGAACAAGAGATCAGAAAAAAATCAATAGAGAGCGATTACAAAGAATTCAAGAGATAGACAAGGAGTTGCAAAATCCACTCACGTTAAACTCTATCGAAGTAGAAAAGCTTGAAAACGAGAAAATGGATCTTATAGAGCAAGCGGGTATAGAAACGGTTATGAACATCGATAATCTTAACAACTTAGCATTTGAAGAAAAACAAGAGGTTTTCGAAAAAGCAAGGCAAGCCCAAGAGACACTTAAAGAGTTAGAGGTTCTTGGCGCTACTGGTGATCTTACATCTAATTACGCTAAAAAGAACAAAAAATTCTTGATGGATAAGTATGAGGAGTTGGTTGGGGAGAAAGATCAGCTATTAGATAAGAAAGGTAAAGAGATAAAAGAAAGGGCAGAGAATAGTAACAATTCTGCTGCTGCTGCTTACAACGCTGGTTTTAACAATTTCGCAAATAATCTCGCTAGATATAATACTAATAAAAACGGTAAGCAGTTTACGCAAATAAACGATATTAGTAATTTAAAGCAAAATGAAGAATTATTTGATGATTTTGAAGAGATATTAGAGGCTTATGAAGCTGGAGACTATGCTTTTCACTCTGAAAACGGTGATGTTTATGTTTTTCAAGAGAATGTAGATAATCAAATTTACGGAACCGTTGCTACAAATATTATTACTGGAGAAAAGGTTTATTCCGACAACAACACTTTAGAGGCTATGATAGCCGCGGTATCACCACTGCACGAGAACCTACACGATAGAAACAGAACTGTTGGTATTATAAAAGATGGAAAGGTAGTAGAGTCAGCAGTTGAGGCTATAGAGGGCATAGAAGCTGAGATGCAGTCTTTGTTAGCGGCTAACAGAATAACTCAAGAAGTTTTTGATTTATTTAAAGCTAGAAAAGATTTATACACAAACGAAAACTCTGGACAAGTTAATATGGAGGAGCTTATTAACCTCGTGGGTGATCTGCATTTTATAGGGGCTTTACCTATTAGTAGTTTTAATAACTTGTTTGGATTAAAATCACTTCTTAACAATGCTGCTAGTTATTTCTTTGAGGAGTCGGCGCCTATGTTTAAGTTTAAAACAGCAAAGGATGTATTTGGTTACGTGCAAAGTTTTTACAAACAAAGTAAGTCTAAGAAGTTAAAATTATCTACGCGTGTTACTGATGATAAAAAAGCTGTAAGTTTATCTAAAAGCACATACGATCAATTTAGTCCTGAAGAATTAGTAGAAATCATTAAAGACCCACTTTATGACGAAACGCAAACAGTAGCCGCTGAAAACTCTTTAACAAAACAATTTGACTTATTAGCTTTAGATGCTTTAAAATACGACACAAGAAAAGGTGATATTGATAGAGAAGAGGTTATAGCGGCAGCAAGAGAATACTTACCGGGTATTATAAATAGATTTAATCCAGAAAGCGCTAAGTTTTCCACATTTGTAAATGGTAATATAGCGCCAAAACAAGCTGTAATATATGAAGAAGCAAAAAGCTTAAGCTTTGAGACAGTTAGTTTAGATGCTCCACAGGCACAGCAGTTAGCTGATGAGACTACCGAAGTAGAAAGCAATTTAACTGAAGACAAGATAACTAAGGTTAACGTTTTGCAGGTTGGTAAGATAGCTAGTAAACAAAAAAAGATTAGAAAAGCTACGAAAGTTAAAGAAGGAGATACACATAAGCAAATTACAGATAACAACAAAGGTAACGTTGGGAGTGTAATATTTGATATTCCAGCGAATAAAATAGCTAATCCTAAAGAAAACATAACAACTTCTAATAAAATTGTAAACCCTCAAACTGGTAAACCAGTTAAAAAAGGAGAAACTGGTATACCTGAACGTTCTGAAGCTACAAATATTCAAGATCACTTTGCTGATATAAATACAACTAAAAGTTTTATAAAAATATTAAACCCGACTAACGTTAGTGAAAAAGATGCTGATATAAATAAAATAGGAGAAAACATACGGGTTTCAAGAAATGTTTATGGTAGAGCTATAGGTTTACCAAATAGAATTTTAGAATATTTTTATGATCAAGCGTTTAAACCCGATGGAAAAAGATTAAGATCGCAGGGGTTAACATCGCAAGTTGGAATGTGGAAATTAAAACCTAAGTTTAAAAATCTTAATGATAAACAACTGACAAAAGTTGCGGAGCAATTTCAAAGAGATTTAGGTATTACAGAGCAACAAGAGGTTAATAAATTACCTACAAAAGAAAATAGATCGGTGATAGGTCAGTTACTTAAAGGAGCGGCTGTGGTTGCTAGTATGCAAGTGTCGTTATCCTCAGCTCAGAGAAGATTAGCAGCGTTTCCTACTTTAGCTCGTAGAGGAGCTAAAAAAGCAAAAGCTCAAGAGATAGCTAATGTAACGGCTGGTCAAAGTAAACTTGCTTTTAGTAGGACTGTGGATATAGGTATTTTAAACGAAGGCGTAGTTGAGCAGGAGTTTGAAATGGATGATATAACTCACGTAGACAAACTGCTTAAAATAAATAACCAAAAAGGTATATTTAGACACAGAACATCAAAAGAAATAGACGGTTGGTTTGATGCTTTTGAAAATAAGATAATATCAAAAATGCCAGAGTCTGTTCTACCTAAAAGTAGATTAAATACTATACTAAGACCTAGTAAAAGAATTTTTGCAGGTAAAAAGTTTGGTCTAGAAGGCAAGGGTCAAGATAAAATAATAATTACAGATGGTAAGTATAAGGGTCAAGAAATGACTATTGATAATTATTACAATATTAAAAGAAAAGAACTTTTAGCAAAAGATTTAAAGTATGGCGCGCCGTTCAAGGGTGAGGGGGCAAAATACGTTTATGGAAAAACGTACGCAAGTTTATTTGGCTATACTGAAAGTGAGATAAAAGAATCGTTTAAAAACGGCACTGTAGAAGCGCAAAACAAGATAAATCTTAGTATGCACAAACAGATGTGGGAAAGAATAGATAAGTCTATTAAAGACACTAAGGGTGAGTCTCTTAGAGCGTGGGGTAGTTGGTTGAGTATGGTTGGTCAAGATACTGAGCATCCTCATAGAATGGGTGCTGAGCTTGTTGGGTATTCAAAAAACCCAAAAGGAGTTAAAAATAAAAAAGGAAAAGTAAAACTTTACGAGTGGGAGCATGCTATGCCTGCTACAAGAGCTTACTTATATTTACTACACAACGCTGCTGATAAAAACCTTGACTTTACCACTTCTTATGGTCTTGTTTCTAACAACTTTAAGTTAATAGCCTTAGACTCTGCTGAAGATTTAAAGCTAAAAGCAGCGGGTAGAACAACAAGTATGGGTCAAGGTTGGAGTATAATAACTGATTCTTGGTTAGATAGATATTTTAAAGGTGATGTGGGTATAGATGCTAGGTCGATAACTGGGCTTGATGGTAGAACCTTTGAGGATATATACAGTATACCAAGATTAAAACCTAATATTGTAAAAAACAAAAAGCTTGATAAAGCAATAGTGTTTTCTAGAACAGTTAATCCAGCTAAGGGTATTACAGTGTTAGATTTTGATGATACACTAGCTACCAGTAATTCTTTAATTAGATATACTAAACCAGATGGAGCTACAGGTACTTTAAACGCAGAGCAATATGCTAAAACGTACGAGGAGTTAACTGACTTAGGATACAAATGGGATTTTTCAGAGTTTAATAAAGTTGTTGGTGGAAAAATAGCTCCATTGTTTCAAAAAGCAATTAAGCTACAGGGTAAGTTTGGTCCTGAAAACATGTTTGTATTAACAGCAAGACCGCCTCAAGCAGCTAAAGCTATATTTGACTTTTTAAAAGCTAATGGTTTAAACATACCTTTAAAAAATATAACTGGTCTAGGTAACTCTACCGCCGAAGCTAAAGCGCTTTGGATGGCTGATAAAGTTGCTGACGGTTATAATGACTTTTATTTTGCAGATGATGCTTTACAAAACGTACAAGCTGTTAAAAACATGTTAGATCAATTTGATGTTAAGTCTAAAGTTCAACAAGCTAAAATACAATTTAGCAAAAGATTAAGTCCTGAGTTTAATAATATATTACAAGGATCAACCGGTGTTGAATCTCAAAAACAATTTTCTGATGCTCAAGCAAAAATAAGAGGGGCTAAAACAAAATACAAAAACTTAATACCGGCATCGGCTCAAGATTTTGCTGGACTTCTATACAACTTTATAGGTAAAGGTAAAAAAGGAGAAGCTGATATGGCTTTCTTTAAAAAAGCTTTAATTGATCCGTTTGCTAGAGGTATAAACGAAATAAACGCATCAAAACAAAGCGCAGCTAACGATTACAAAAACTTACAAAAAGCTTTTCCTAAGGTTAAAAAAGATATAAACAAAAATGTAGAGGGAACTAACTTTACAAACGATCAAGCGGTTAGAGTTTACCTTTGGAATAAAGCTGGTTTTGAAATACCTGGTTTATCTAAAAGAGATTTAAAAACTTTAGTAGATCATGTTAAAAGTAATCCTAGCTTACAGGCTTACGCCGATGGCGTTGGTTTGATATCTAAAAAAGTAGAGGGTTATAGTGCTCCAGGAGATTACTGGTTAGCAGAAAACATAACATCTGATTTACTTAGTGATGATGCAACAAATGAAACTAGAGCTGATTTTTTAGCTGAGTGGCAGCAAAATGCTGACGCAATATTTACGCCAGAAAATCTAAATAAAATAGAAGCTATATATGGTAGTAAGTTTAGAGAAGCTTTAGAAGATGTTTTATACAGAATGAAAACCGGTAGAAATAGACCAAGTGGTGGTGGAAGACTAGTTAATCAGTACATGAATTGGATTAATAATTCTGTTGGTGCTATTATGTTTCTTAACTTAAGATCTGCTGCGTTACAAACTATATCAGCTACAAACTATATAAACTGGAGTGACAATAATCCGTTAAAAGCTGGCGCTGCATTTGCTAATCAACCGCAGTTTTGGAAAGATTTTTCAATGATTTTTAATTCTGATTATTTAAAACAAAGAAGATCTGGTAATCAAAGAGGTATTAATGAAGCCGAACTTTCAGCAGCAGTTGCTGGTGCTGAGAATAAAGCTAAAGCTGCTTTAAACTATTTGCTTAAAAAAGGTTTCTTACCTACGCAACTTGCGGATAGTTTTGCTATTTCAATGGGTGGAGCTTCTTTTTACAGAAACAGAACTAAAAAGTATGTTAAGGAGGGTATGACTCAAGAGCAAGCTGAAAAGCAAGCGTTTTTAGATCTTCAAGAAACAACAGAAGTAAACCAGCAGTCAGCTAGACCTGATATGATATCGCAGCAACAAGCTTCGCCTCTCGGTAGGTTAATACTAGCTTTCCAAAATACTCCAATGCAGTATGCTAGAATAATGGATAAAGCTGGAAGAGATATAATTAATGGTAGAGGTGATATTAAAACTAATGTATCTAAAATTATATATTACGGAGTTGCACAAAGTATATTGTTTGGTGCTTTACAATCAGCACTGTTTGCTTCAATGGGTGACGACGAAGAAGAAGACTTTGATAAAAAGAAAGAAAGAATAATAAATGGTATGATTGACTCTGCCTTGTCTGGTGGAGGTGTTGGTGGTAAAGCCATTGCTACTACAAAAAACACTGTTAGAGAGTTTTTAAAACAAAGAGAGAGAGGTTTTAATGCTGATCAAGCTTACACTTTATTACAAGCTTTAAGTTTTTCACCACCTATAGGATCTAAGTTACGTAAGATTTACTCTTCTATACAAACAGACAAGTTTAACAAAGATGTATTTTTAAAAAGAGGATTTACGTTAGATAACCCTATATGGGGTGGAGTTGGTAATGTAATCGAAGGTGTTACAAACGCACCGCTAGGTAGAATATCTAATATGATGTTACAGTTAGACAATGTTTTAGATTCAAGAAACGAAACGTGGCAAAGATTAGCTTTAGCGTTGGGTTGGAACACTTGGGATCTTGGTATAAAAGATCCAGATATCGAAGCTATTAAAGATGAAATAAAAGAAGAAAAGAAAGTAGAGTCTAAGAAAAAAACTAAGATTAAACGAGAAGAAAAGAAAAAGACTGATTTAAAAGAAAAAGAAGCAGAAGGTATTGAAAAACAAAAGAAAGAAAAGAAAGAAGGTAAAGAAGTAACATGCTTAGTTTGTAAAATACCCGTTGTAAAAGGTAAGAAGTATTGCACGATCCACGAAAAAGCAGAACAAAGAAGTGATGGTAAAAAAAGACAGTGCAGAAAGCGAAAAAAAGACGGTAAAAGATGTGGTATGCAAACTTCTTCAAAAAGTGGGTATTGTTACTACCACGATTAAGTAAACAATTCAAAAAATAAGTGATAATAAAAAGATGGTAAGAAAACTAATAATACTGTTACTGCTTGTATCTAATATAACGGTAGCACAAACATTTGGAAACATTGATGTTAAGAGCTTGTTGAAGTACTCTACCTTCTACACAGCTGTTAACGGTGGAACGTCACTTTCTGATGTTGATGTATTCTCTGTAGATAATGGTTTATCTACACAGACTATTTCAACTCCTTATGATTATAATTTTACCATAGGATTACGTAAGATTGCTAGGTTTGGCTATGAAAACAAAG
>Ga0209337_1001178_pt1 | contig 20213 bp, 27 predicted proteins | sample LinPmetageLP53_FD_184044 | JGI IMG/M metagenome (GOLD analysis project Ga0209337, IMG submission 184044) | Marine viral communities from the Pacific Ocean - LP-53 (SPAdes) (version 2) | ecosystem: Environmental > Aquatic > Marine > Oceanic | place: Pacific Ocean | collected 2010-02-08 | reverse complement strand
TGATGATGGCCGCCTTTCGAGGCGGCCATTGTCGCGTCTACGCTTGAGTGCCAAACTTAATGTTGTCCCCATGTTAGCGATTGTCATATACAGGTGCTAACGTTGTACCAACAACGACGAAAGGGTAGACATTATGGAACCAACATTCACGCTAGACGAATTTGAACAGAGGGCTCTTCGAGACCTCATCAAGGGGCCAGTACCGTGGGTAGAGAATTCGCTACGGATAGCCGATATCACTTCCACACATACGATTGCCACCATCTTGAACCTCAGACGGAAACTAGCCATCGTTCACGAAACCTTTGACCCTAAGTCTGAGCACTTTGGGACTTGCCCAAGTTGCTTCGGTACTGCCATCGCTGACGACAGTGGCGCACCATGCCAATACGAATTTGACGTGTATGTATGCCATGAGGGAATGTGCGTATCTCATGAGCACGCAGAATCGTTGTCAGCATGAAAGGTACGCCTACCGCCGTTTACGCAGTCAGTGCTGATGATGGATCTATGGTTCACGTATGGTGCTCGTCACCAACGGGAGGTATTTCTGATTCTCTTCTCTTCGCTATCCCATGCGTAAATAAAGCTCAAGCGAAAGAAGTCGTTCAAGCGTGGCACGCTGCATGGGATTTCTTTCCATTAACGCAAGAGGCCAAAGACCAACGCGAAGTTGCGTTGTTCTTTGATGACGTTACGGGTGCGTCATGAGCACACAGATTAGAATCAATCGGAAAGGCCACCGTCGGTACACAGAGGTGTACACGGGCCGTTGCACTATTTGCAACCAGCTAACCACAACGGAATGCGTGTGTGGGCGCTGCATGGATCTCGAGCCATGGCCACAGGAAATGTTTGACGAGTGGTCTGAGCTGACTAAAGAGCGTGATGGGATTCTGCAGGACGCTATCAGGGATCAACAACGGCGAGAAAGCTATGGGTACTGATATGAGTCTGATCCATGGTTACTTAGCGAACGGTGCATCATCCATTGATCGCAGCAACGCGGGCCGACGAGTCAGGTTGGAGTCATCCACCATGGACTATCTTGGGCTACCGATTGGTTCCGAGGGCGTGATCCGACACTACCGAGTAACGCGTGCTCTTGGTCGTGGCGCTATTCAAGGGCATACGGTCGTGGATTGGGTAGATGGTCAGCGTGCTGACCTGATAGCCAACCACGACGCGTGGGTGATGCTATGACCACCGATTGTCCAGATTGTGACGGTTCGGGCACCACGGGCCACGAGTCGGATTGTCCCGCACCAGAAGAAGACATACCTGGTTCGGTTGCTAGTTTGCTGCAGACAATTGAGCAGCCGTTGTGGATGGAGCACGCAGCTTGTAGGACCGCTGGCCCACTTCCGTTCTATCCCGAACCACTCCATCGAGCCGATCTAGCGCGTGAATATTGCGACTCGTGCCCTGTGGTTGACGACTGCTTAATTCACGCTGTTGTGGTCAATGAGACTCACGGCGTGTGGGGTGGCTGTAGTCCGCGTGAGCGGAGGCGCGTGAGAAAAGCGTGGGTATTGACAGGTGAAATCAAAAGAGAAAACAAGACTATTTGGCCCGTAAGGGCAGGGGAGTAACAAAATGAAAATTATCAAAGGGTTCACAACGCGTGAGGTGAAGATTCATCTGACTACTGCGGATCTCATCGGCTACTTGGAGGCTGACGGCGTCGACACAACAAATTTTGTTGTGTCCGTAGGCCACTTGGACAGGGCACCAGTGGACGGGTTGCCAGCCGAGCATCGTGCGAAAGACGCGACGATGGTCCGAATCAACATGGTTCTGCATGAAAGGGAAAATGATGAAGTATAACGATCATGACCACATCAAGATTTTTAGAATCAGCATGCTTGTAAGCATCGATACAAAAACTTTAGGACCAAACTGTTCGCCTGCAGATTTCGTTGGGGTGAACGGTGATGTCGACCATGCAAAGATCTTGTCCATGGGGTGGGATGAAGCATGAGGGTGGGTGCTCTGTGTGCAGGGTACGGCGGCCTCGAACTGGGGCTGCAACTAGCAGGCATCGACACCGACCTGGTGTGGGTGTCCGAGACAGACAAGCATGCTTCGGCTGTGTTGGATGCACGGTTCGGGGTACCAAACTTGGGTGACCTGACCGAGATCGCCGATCCACCACAGGTGGATGCGGTCACGGCGGGGTTCCCTTGTCAGCCCGTGTCCCACGCTGGGAATCGGGCAGGTATAGACGATGAAAGGTGGTTGATCAGAGATGTCGTCTCTGTGGCAAGACGAGCAGGCGCACAGTGGTTGTTCCTGGAAAACGTGCGGGGTGTGCTCACCGCCAACCAAGGTGATGCCTACGGGCAGATCCTCGATGCGTTGGCCGACGGAGGGTTCGATGCGGAGTGGGCATGTGTTCGAGCCGACCAGTCGGTGGGTGCCTGCCATCGCAGGGAGCGGTGGTTCTGTGTTGCCCACGCCAGTGGTGAACGACATGGGGGCCAACAAGACGTTGGAGTGGTGGGATGCGTGGGCACCCAACCAGAAGGCAGCGGACGGCAGGCACGCCCCGCATGGCAAGTCGCTGTCAATAGAGGTGCAGCGTCTGTTGCCGACGCCGACAGCCCAGGACGGGGCGAACAATGCGGGTCCGTCCCAGTGGAACAGAAACTCAGATCCCCTGAACGTGGTGGCAGCCAAGTTGGGTGGGGAGACTATGCCGACGCCATCGCCCGATGGGAGTGGGCCAGTGGACGATGCGCCCCCGCCACAGTGACCGACAGCAAGCTGTCGTCACGGTTCGTGGAGTGGATGATGGGTCTGCCTGAGGGGTGGGTGACAGGCGTGGGTCTGTCCCGCTCCCAGGAGTTGAAGATGTTGGGCAACGGTGTTGTCCCGCAGCAGGCGGCAGCCGCATACGGGTGGCTGATGCAACAGGTTCTGGCCGACAAACTGGAGGCAACATGACTACAGCAACCGACAGGGTGGAACTCACAGCGTCATGCGGGAGGTGCAGCCACCAAGACAGCGTCAGCGTGATGCGAGACCAGTACACCGAATGGCTTGGAGGCGGCAACTTGGCGTGGATCTTCAGAAACCTGTCGCCACAACAACGGGACATTTTGATTGGCTCGGACACGACACGACCGTTTCCGTATTATTTGTGCAAACAATGTTGGGATAAAACATTTGGAGGAGAAGAAGAATGATCATTACCGTAGGTTTCGCAGGCATCATCTTTGGTGCTGTCCTCGGCTGGTACACCAGAGATGTGTGGGCGTACCGTCCACTCTCGAAGCGTAAAGCAGTTGCTTTAGACACGTATTGGCGCAGTTGGCCTGCGATGATAGAAAAGTTGAGAGATAAGTCTTAATAACACTATGTTGCCATTGGGACAGCGTCCCCATGAAGTAAGGTAAACATTGTATGATCACCATCCGCATCCCCGTTCCGCTCGTTCACCTACCCTTTCCGAGCGGGGCGGGGATGCCCCATTGTTGAAAGGGTTCCCAATGACAAGTAGTTACGACCATGAAGGTAGACCAATTCTCAAATTGATTAACCAGGAACACGAAGTTTCTTCCCCACAAATCCGATTCGGAGATGCACTGTTTGAAATCAGTCGCACACTTAAGGAACTATCAGAACAAGCCGAACGGGCTTTCGTGGCGTGGTCAGACATAGCCCATGGGGAGATCGAAGATGACTGAACAAGCACCTTCCATCCCCATATGGGAAAATGTTTCTGCTTTACGCACACCAAAGCAAGATGTGTTTCGTCAAATGATTATGCACACAGCCGAGCAGTGCGCTCCGCTGGAAGCAAGATTAATGATGCTGGCTGAAAATCCTGAACAAGCAGATTGGTCTAGCCTGACGCGCATCGTTGGGCTTATCGAACAAGCTTACGTTCTTACCGTGGAGTCAATCAAACAATGACCGAAAACGATTCACCTTTAACAGGAGATGGAACGATCTTTCTTCCATCTTTTACGGATCTCGAACAGTCTATGAAACGGTTGAAACCACGCGACAGAATGAAAATGCGGACAATGCTGGAACGCGACCTACAAGGTCTTAGATCTCGGTTGTCTGACGCAAGAGAGGACGACATCGCTTTACTTGTCGACAAAGGTGAGCGCCAAGCCGAGGTTGGGCGATGGGCTGGCATCAGCCGGTCTCGCGTCGCAAAGATTCTGCGGGCCAGAGAAGAGCGGTTGCGAAGCAACGGCTCTATCTGATATATCTGTTATCTGATGATGGCCCCGAGGGCCATCTTCTGATATCTGATAGCAGTCCCTGATGGCTGTCACACCCCTCGTCTAACATGTGGGCATGATCGAACACAGGTTCCGACAGTCTTGGTTGAACACTTTCCTGGCCTGCCCCGAGCAGGCCCGCACGCTTCGCAACAAGACGGCTACTGATGTCAGCGGCAGCAAGATGGTCCGAGGCACCGTCGTCCACGCAGCGATTGAAGCAGCGTTGCATGCCCGCATGGCAGGCAACGAGTGGACCTACCAAGATCTTCTAGAAGAGTTTCATATCCAATGGGAAAACCACGTAGACAGCATTGAACGCTGGAACAAAGGAGCTAGGACTCCCGAAGCAACAGTCGAAGTCGCTGTCAAAATGATGCATCGCTGGCACCACGAGGTGTTTCCCTATTTGGCTCCTGTAGGCCTCGAGACACCATTTGAGTTTGTTCTTCACCAAGACGAAGGCCGACGAATAATTTTGACAGGCACCCGCGACTTGGATGAGGCCGACTTAACTTGGGATTGGAAAACAGGTCAGCACGACCCGCCATGGGCGGTCAGGCGCAACGACCTGCAATCAATGATTTACACGTTGGCAAGAGCACATGAGCGCAACGACTTTGAGTCACCTCAGCCGTTCAGGTTCTGCTACCTGACCGACGGGAACCTAGAAATTATTGATGTCACGCGTACACCTGCAGATTGGGCCGCGCTGGTCCCCCTCTGCAATTCGATAGCGGATCTAATAGAGGCGAAAGTTCCGTCATGGCCCATGCGCTATGATGGATGGAAGTGCAGCCCCGACTGGTGTCCCAACTGGGACAGTTGTCGCGGCAAACATCTAGGTGTCGGCAGTAATCCGACACACTGGTAAATCAAACAACCCCGAAAGGGAAGGAGCAATACAGGTGAATGATAAAGACAGATCTATTATCGCTCAGGTTGCAGCCAAGGTGGCTGGGTCTGTGTGCATGGGCAAAGGCAAGGAGGGAGTACTCGACTACCTCGTTGTTGTGGAAACAGTTTACAACGACATCATTGATCGTGCGGGCGGCACAGCAACCGCTTCGCCGGCAGCTCCCGTTGCGGCAGCGGCCCCAGCCGCACCTCCAGAAGCCTCAGCTGTTGAAACAGTTCAGGCTGCGTTTCCTGGCGCAGAGATAGCGATAGCACCAGGTGCGGACATTCCCCCGATGGCAGTGCCTACGTTTCCTGCTCCTGCGTCGGTGAAACCATCGGGGGGTGCCCGCAAAGTCGGGAATAAACCACTTGACAGCAACGGATTCGTGACTGACGGTAAACAGGCCGCATGGAACGTGGCCTTCTTGTGCGCTGGAACCAAGGTTGATGGTGACAAACTTGTTGTGTTTGACAACAAGTTTAAGAAAGCCAAAGGCGCACAGAACCTCGCTGCTGGTCTCAGCGAAAACGCCGACGGGGGTTACAAGGCGGGCGCACCCGACTTCAACATCTCTGAGGTTGGCGCTAAACATTACCAGTTGGGTAACGAACGTATCCCTCTGTGGATCAACCAAGCACCAACCCACATCCAAGACGGAACAGGTGCTATTCATGTTTTCAACATTCAGTCAATGCATGATCGCTGCGGTTCCTAATGACAGATCTGCAGGCACCTTTAACGCCTGAGCAGATCGAACAACGGCTGCAGGGGGCAGTCTCCGATCAGGAGGCTGCCCCCAACTCCAACTACAAATTTATTGAACCGACATCGACAGCGTTTGACTCCTTCGTAGATTATGTTCGCAACGATGAAGGCCGATTCTTGCTTGGCTTCCCCGAGGTTGACCTTGCTATGCGCGGTCTTGCTCGAGGTGAGATGCTGCTAGTTGTAGGCCACAGCCACAATGGCAAATCTCAGGTTCTTTACAATTCGGTTGTCACAGCGTTACTCAACACAGACGCCCACATGTTGTTGTTCTCCCCTGATGAACCTCGGGAACTAATTGCTCAGAAGTTGCACTGCTTGGCGTTCGGGAGAAACGGCGAGGAGTTGGAACAACAAATCAAAGACGGCAATCAGGTCGTCCTTGACGAGATCCGAGATGCGTCAAAGACGCTGTTCAACAGGGTTCTAATCAATGACGGTGCTTTGACGTTTAAAGAAATGACACAAGCATTTCAAGAAGCCCAAGACTACTGGCAAAGAAACCCTGACTTTGTCATGGCTGATTACCTCGAACTGTTACCAGGAGAATCTGACCACAACGGCGTGGTCGCTAAAGCGCAGGGTTTAAAAAGGTGGTGCAAGGAAGTTTCTGTCCCGCTCGCTGTTGTGCATCAGGCTGGCAGGGGATCTGGAGATCGGCACAAGCCCTCAACAATTAATGCTGGCAAGTTCGGTGGAGAACAAGAAGCACTAGCGGTGCTAGGCGTGTACCGTCGCCGCGACGACCCATCGCTGACGTATGTGGAGAAGTGCTACCACTCCGTTTCAATCAATGTTCGCATCAACAAAAACAAGCGCCCACCCAACAAGCTCGGCGACTTTGAATACTTTATTTGCCCGCACACTGGACAGATACGGCCATACCGTGATGACGACATCCCACCCGACGACAGATACCTGCGATGAAAGCGGCTGAAGAGTTAGTAGACAAATTCTGCCACCTGTTTCGCGGCAACGCTTTAGCCAAAGAAACAACTGATGGACAGTTCCGACCGTGGCGAGACCACGACGGATCGGCAATGCCTGCTCATGGTGCGTTCTTTGAACAAGCAGTCTTTGACCACCTGTGGGGAAACTCAAAGCTCGGGGTGTACCCGCTAATGGAAATTACGGGTTCACCTAGTTGCAACATCGGCTGGCTGGCTGTCGACTGGGACGAAGGAGACATCTCATACGTTCACGCTGTCAACGTGCAGGAACTGTTAACCCAAATGAATATAACTTCTTGGGTTGAGTCATCCCGCTCTCGAGGCTTCCACCTGTGGGTGTTCCTCAAAGAGGATCTACCAGCGCAGATGGGTCGCAACGCTATGTTTGCAGCTTGTCAGATAGTTGAAAGCCCTACTAAAGAGGTGTATCCCAAACAAGTCACAATGCCCGCTAAAGGCTTCGGCAACGGAATACGTCTACCATACGCAATGACACGCCCTGAAGGCCGCCAGGAGGCTCTAAACGGGCCTAAGAGCAGCTTGATACTAGACGACTTTGTTGAACAGGCGTACAACCAACAAGTTGAACGCCAACAAATGATCAAGTTGGCTGCCCTGTACCAGCCGCCACCATCAAAGAGGCCATTACACACGCCGAAATTCACTGACACTGGCACCAAGATCGGTGCTGACTTCAAAGCGGTTGCACGCGACATATGGGATAGAGGCCCCACCCACAACGACCGTAGCCTCGCCCTGTTCTCCTTCGCATGTTCACTATTCAGGCAAAAGTACTCTGTGGAAGCCGTTCACGAATGGACACGACAATGCGATCTCAAATGGGGACAGAAATTTGCGGCCAGAGGAGCCACAGGAGAACAGCAGTTACGTAAACTTGTCGACGACGCTGGCGCAAAGATGTCTCGGTGACAAACAAATTGAGTTACCGTTTCACGATACCTGGCAGACCCAAATCGAAGGGTCGCCCACGCTTTGCCCGAGGTCGAGCGTACACCGACGCCAAAACTCTCGCCGCCGAAACCCGAGTCGCTGAACTGTATAAAGGACCGTACTTCGACGGTCCAGTATCTCTTGCCTTTACCTTTCATACCAAAAAAACTGTTGTGACAATTACCGCCCTTGAAGAAGAAATATCACCATTGAATGCCGACCTTACAAATCTGTGTAAAATGGTTGAAGATGGACTCAACGGCGTGGCATACCCAGACGACAGACTCGTGCAAAAACTTTCGGCAAGAAAGAAAAAATAATGAGTAGCCCGTTCTCGGACCTTCCTTGGGATCAGAGATACGGCTCAATGGGTGACGAAGCTGAAGGCGCATTTGAAAAATGCACTGAAGGCTGGGCACGATTCGGATTCAACAGACCGCCCTTTTCTATTCAAACATTGCCGCTGTTCATGCGGTACACCCCCGACTACGTAACCGTCAACACGCTCATAGAAGTTATGGGCTGCGGAAAGAACGGTCTCAAACTAAAGCAAGAGAAAATATCGGCACTCACCATGTGGGACGGGCAAATGCCCGTCTGGCTTTGGGTCTGGTCAACCCCTAAACAACAATACGCATTCATGCCTTTAAAAACTGTTACGCAGTTTATTGATAAAGGAGAAACAACCTTCGGGACGTTTCGAGAAGGCAAAACATATTTCAATTTTAAACCTTCTCTTTTCCCTTGGACCGACCCGCCCAGTGAGTGATGGACGCCGAAAGGAATTTCTTTACGATCCACTTATCCCTAGTGGCACAGGAAGTTCCCGATACACTTCAGCGTTTGACCGACCGTTCTCCGCAATGGAAGCCCTCATGGTCTGTGCGCCATGTGAAGAACCTGAAGAATCAGTCATTGAACAAATGGCTTTACGGGAAGCCCTGGCCGACGCATTGGATTCTTTGGAAGAAGAAGAACGGTGGATATTCGACATGCTTGTCGTTGTCCACCTGTCACTACGGTTCGTAGGCCGTGTTGTAGGTATCCCTAAAACAACTTTGGCTCGGAAACGTGATCAAGTTATAGCAAAATTACAAAACCAGTTGATTCAAAACCCGTTAATCAGCGACAGGTTTATTGATTGAGATCAGGTGGTGCAGCCTCGACGCAAGAAGAAATAAACTGCATCCATTTCTCCAACCAAATCAGTACATCCTTTTGAGCCAACCAGTTACCATCGGCTGCTTCATCCCAAGCACACAGCAACGCAATGATTTCGTCAGTGTTGAAAACGGTCAACACGCCAAGCGTGTTTTCGCTCCACTTGGCATGAGTCCCGTCCTGAACGTCAAACACGCCGCAAGTACGGTCAAGTTCTTCGGCTATATCAGCCTGAAGTTCTTCGCGAACTGGCCCAGCAAACCACGAAGCCCATGCCGACTCAAAGTCGATAGGGGCTTCACCGCTCACGAACCGAGACGCGCTTTCGCCAAAGATTTCAAAGCCGAAAGCAGTGCTGCAGCCCCCGCTATCGCAGCGGTACGCAAAGTCGATGCGTCGCCTACAACCAGGACGGCAGTAAACGCCTGAACCGCTGTCCAAGCCGCACGCTCACCCCAATGCCCCCAAGAAAAATCTGATGATGTGGTCACTTCTTACCTGTCTTTCTACGGCCAACTTTAGCATAGGCAATAGCAGCCGCTTGGTCTCTGGGGTAGCCTTCGCTAATTAATTTACCGATGTTGTGCGCCACCGTTGCACTGCTGGCACCGCGCCGAAGCGGCATTTCAGTACCGTGGCCTACGCGGCTTCTTCTTGCCTGCCATTAGTCGCCGTCGTCAAAGCGAGAACGCATCCCGCTAGCCATGCGACGTATAGCACCCTCGTCTAAAATGCCGAGATTCTGTGTAGGTCGCGTCACCGTAGTGACCAAGACCTGACCGGCTTGGACCATGCCAGGAGTTGAACCATCTTTCATGATGCGCTACTTTCCGAAGGGACGGCCACCATAAGCGGCATTCCCCAAATTGGTTTTACGCAGGAACGCAGCAGCCTTCTTGGCTTTCTGCGACATGTCCCACATGTTGAAAGACGACGTGGAGTCATACGGCTGATCATTCTGATCGCCGAAAGTTTCCTGAAACGTCCCGTATCCTTCGCCTTTAGGCATGAAATAACCTCCTACAACAAGAACAAAGCGTCCCACGTCGAGCGATCCACAACGCCGTTAGGACGCAAAAACCCTACGGCTTTCTGAAATGACTTCACTGCCGCCTTCGTTCTCGAACCAAACACCCCGTCGATCCCACCAGCATCGTGGCCTCGGTCTCTTAACCGTTGCTGCACCAACTGCACCAACTGGCCTCTGGATCGCCGAAGCTTCGACAACGGAATGTTGTCAAGCTTCTGCCCCAACGCCCTGATGTACCTTGCTATCCCTTCAAAATCTATACTTGACGGGTTGCCGCCATACACGACGCAACCATTCTGCAACCACGCATACAACTCTGAGCCAGGACACGCTGTCGCTGCCAAATCTTGATGCCCTTTCAACCACAATCTCCCTCCATAACGGGACTGAATGTCTTCAATGACTTCACTGATTGATACGAGAGCGACCTCAGGAACTTCTGATCCACCAAAGCCTGAATAACAGATGCTTTCTGTTTTAAAGTTGTAATGCTTGGTGGCACCAGAAACAATCCCTGGGCCGCGTCCCTCGTAGATCACTCCACGCTCGTCAACCAACCAGTTGTAGGCAATAGCGTTCCAGCCTCGGGTCTCCATATGGTAACGCTCAAAGGCTCTTATGGCCGCCACGCCATCAGGTGGATTGGGCACGCCAGAATGATGAACGACTATTCCCACCATGCGGGAAGGCCGCAGCCGTGTAAACGACCGCTTTGTAGGCCGAGCATCCCATTCATCTCGCGATACGTAATCCATTAACTTAACCCGCTTTCGTCCCAGCGAGCCTAGACCTTACGAACCTCAACGTCGACCATTTTGCGGTAATGCTCATCCAAATCACGCTGCATCCGAATCAACTGGTTGCGCTGTTCCTCAGGGGTGTTGACTCGTAGCCCACCACCAAGCATCGTTGAAATAAACGTAGTAGTCCACCGCTTCTTATACTTTTCTTCACCAGGGATAATCCTGCGAAGCCGACCCATAATCGGGAGCATCTGATCAAGAATATACAAATCCGAATCCGTCATCTTCCATTCCCCTTGACGGTTCTTTTCTGCTTTACCAAGCGCCCCCAGAATCGGCATTAAACCTGGCACGCTTCTGTAACTTGGCGGCACTTGCTGGTAACGACCCTTCAATGGAATGTCAGCAAAGAACAACTGACCTGCCCACAGTTCCAACGGAAGTTTGGCGAGAGGAAACGCCGCCTCTGCGGCGATTCGTGTCGCCATGTCCAACGGCTTAATGCCCGTGATATCACGTTCACCAGGTTTCATCCAACGGTTCAAATCCCTAAAAGGCATATCGGGAAGCAGGTAGACCTGCGATCCGTCCATCCTCCACGGCAACCGCACACCAAGGTTTTCCATGAAGTAATCAGGAACAACGCCCTCTTCACCGCTCATGTACTCGACTTCGCCCTTGATCTGCTGCAGCCGAGACCACGCCTTAGGGTTGGTACCAATCGATTCGACAAGCACAGGCAGAATATTTTTTTGCCACTTCCAGAACGGAATGACCGCTTTGATTTTTGCTTCGGTTGGGGTTATCTCACTGTAATCAAAATGAAATTTGCGAACCTGATTTACAGCGTTTGATTTACTTCCACCAGTTTGAAGAACATGCATCGCTAAAGCGCCACGCACCATGAACTCGGCTCTTTCATTCTGCTCACGCACACCCCTGTACAGAAAGAAATTTGATCGCCAAGGAGCCAACGATTTTTTCCTCTGCACTTGTTCAACAGCCTGAACAACCTCAGAATAGGCTTGACCACCCTCGGCGATACCTGAATCCGCAATCCATTTAAAGTGCTTCCATTCTGTATCAGAAAATTCTCGGCCTAATCCCCGAAGACCTTTTATCTTTATGGAACCTTTGCCCTCTTTGCCCATTCTCCAAAGAACATAAGACGTACCTGATCTCCAGTCGCCCCGCACAGGGTAAACAGGGACAGTCCCAGCCCTTGCTGCAGTGTCCTTTATGTGTTTCAAATACTCAGAGTCATTAACAGCCGCCTGAGATGCCCGAGAGGCTTCACGCCTCTGGGCGATTATTCGAGAATGAGAACCCATTGGCACCCCAGCAATCTGAGAATTAATCCAAGTAGCCCCCATTATGTTACGAATAACGAAACCTGGTGTAGCCACCGCTTGGGCTTTCCAAAAATTCAACAACGACATGTACCCTTTAGTCCACTCGGCAAACGCTTTAGGGTCGTTAAGTTTCGCAGCCGCATACATTGCGTTAGCAAACAAGTCTGCATTTTCGCTCATGTTGACAGCCTGATAGCCAGTCAACCACGGCCCCGTCAATTCGTTTGATAAAGCCTCGTTGTAGCCATGCTGAAAACCACGCAAAGTTCGCTCATCGTTAAGCATTCTGATTGCGTCTTCTTGGTTGTCTACCGCCGAAATGCGTTTTCCTAAATCTGCCGAACGGCGGGCACGATTCATTTCCAACTCAAGATTTGTTATTTGTTCTTTAGCAGACTGCAGATACTTCTGCTGGTTAAACAACTCGTCAGAGGTCAGAAGATCTTTTTGGGCTAATACTCTGGCCTCGTTAAGACCGTTCTGAAGTTCTGGAGCAACCACCGCCCATTGGTCTGCTGCTGCTGTAGCTTCTTCCAACGCCTCAGTGTAAACACGGGCAACAGGCCCCACATCCACGTTTCGGACTTCATCCACCTTGTTTGCAAGATAAGCCAGATCGGGCATTGCCATCTGACGGGCTGCTGGGCTTGCCGCATAGGCGGCGCGGCCCTCCACGAAGGATTCGTATCCGAGTCGGAGGGCTTGTTCATCGAGAACATTCCGCGCCGTTGGCTGCGTGCCGTGCTGCGCCACACCGCCAACCAGCCCCTTGCGGCCTGTCCACTCCCCCGTCACATCGCCTGCCTTACCCTTCACAACTGGCGCACGTTTGAAAACAGAGAACAAGGCGATGTCCTCAGGGGAGTACCCGTGACCTATCCCCATCGCCCAGTCGTACCCCCCCGCTTGGGCGGCCTCCGAGAATCGAGGGTCGCTGGCTATGTCCCGTGCCTGCGGGAAAAACTTGGAGTCGTCCATTACGGGGCGGTAACTGATTCCTTTCCCCCGCAACACCATCGCCGTGAACTCCTCAAAGGTCGGTGCAGGACCAAGGGCAGCAGTGCCGCTCCTGATCTGGTTGACTGCTGCTTGCAGAAAAGCCTCATCGGCAGCATGCATGTACACCGTTGATCCCGTCAGATTGTCAAGATCAATCCATTCCTTGTACTTCTTCGCCCATGCTTTCATCTCAGGCATCATGTTGGAAGGTATCTGACCGGTCTCCAGCGTCCGCACCATCTGTTGGGCAGCCCTTACCGACTTGTCGTTCATGGCTGCCCGAGCCATCAAACCGTTCATCTGAGCAATCGCCGATTCCAACTCAAGCAAATCACGGTTAACATTTCTTAAAGACCCATATGCGGTTCTAATGCCAGCACTTTCTTTAGCCGCACCGATACCAGCCGCCACTTTACGTAAACTCGCAACCTGAAACGCAACGCTGTTAGCAACCTCTGCGTAATCTTCAAGAATCGCCGCCCAATTAAGATTGTCGTCTGGAACCTTTATCGCATTAAGATCTTTAATTGCTTTCTGCAAACGTGTAGGCAACCAAGAACCCTCCCCCGTTTGCAAATTACGCACTGTTCGTTTCACTGCGTTTAAATCATCGGCCATGCCGAGCATTACCCAATCGCCTTCACCTGCGTAATTGCGGCCCAGCACAGCGGGCGAAAGATCATCGGGCGAAAGATTATCAAGTTCGCCTACACGCTGAGCTGCACGGCGATGCGCTTGAAGGTTGGCGTCGAACTGTCTGGCGTTTTCTGCAATATGTTCAATCCGTTCAAACAAACTCATGCGAACGCCGCCGCCAGGTGTGCTTTTAATAATAGCGCCAGCGTTTTCCAGAGATGCCAATACAGACTTCATGCGGACACCACGTTCCATGTCCGAGATGTAACGAATAACTACCTGTTCAAAATCGTTAGAAAACAATTGTTGGTATTCTCTTTTGCCGAGAACGTTTTCGCCGATCTCGTCCATTTGGTCACGAATAGATTTGCCGGTTGCACCAGGACCGGTCACGTTCTCCAACTGCTGACCCATCCACGTTTGCGAAAACAGATCAGCGGCCCGCTCCTCGCCGTACTGAGCAACCATCTTCTCGTAGTGTCCTGGCGTAACGTAAGATCTCTTTTTCCACGGCGACCCACCCAACCCGTTATGTGCTGCAATTTCCACCCCTTCTCCACCCAAGATTTTTTTGCCAGCGGCCCCCAAATAACGCGCCGCATACAAATCGTTAGCAAACCCTGGTAAGACTTTTGTTCCTACCGCTTCGTCAATGCTTTGTCCTGCAAATTTCCACCAATTCAATAACTCTTCGTGGAATTCGATGCCTTCCGAACCCAACCGAGTAAACGATTGAGGTAACTCTGGGTTAAGCATCCCATTTTCTAAATAGGTTGGGCGGTCAGACGCCCGCAACATGTCTTCATTAGGGATGTCAAACCGTTTCGCTTTTTCAACAAGAGCGTTAGCGCCCGAACCTTCCTCAATGTTGCGGTAAAGCCCACCTCTGTATCCAAAGGGCCGAGATCCTGGTACGCCCAATAGTTTGCGTCGAAGCGTCGCACCTTCGATGTGGGCCATGTTCGCTGCTTCTTCTAAATATATGGCAGCCAACGATGCATCAGGATCTTTGCCTCCAAGGCGTCTCAACGCAGTAATTGGTGCCCGATAATTGAGGGCGTTACTGATTGCACCAATAACTTTAGTTTGGGTTGCTAAACGCATTGCCGTGCCAGGTAGCGGCGCTACCGCCGCAACCAAAGGAGTGGACCAAGGAATCCTCCAAGGAATTTCTACTGCCGCCTTCTGGCCGATTGCGGCAGCCTGTTTAATTTCGGCATGCAAAAGTTCAGGCACCCCACTTTTTGATAACGCCTTACTGACAGCGTCGTCGCCCTTTTTCAACAATCTCATTGAACTGGCTATCTCAGGCGCATACTTTGCAACATCAAAAAAGTCGTTGCCAGTGGCAAACGCTGGCACCTGCTTTGCTCGAGCAAGATTGGCTGCTTTAGAAACCAACCCACCGCTAAGGATATTAAGTGGTTTTTCAACTATGTGACGGCCTAAGCGGCCAGTACCAGGAAGCATGAACCCGAGACCAGTCGGAAGGCCAATTTCTTCCAACGCTTTACCAGCAGCGCCAATCGAATTAGTTGCTTTAACTTTGTCAGCAGCGGCAAGCAACTCGGCAGATTTCTCAACCGAAGAACTTCTTCCTGCTGCACGCGACAAAGCCTTGACTATGTCAGGGACCATGCCAGCCGACTTTAAAATACGGGGAATAGCCCCAACCCCAAAAAAGTATGTCAAAGGATCTGTAGCAATGTCCAATCCAAGTCCTGCACCCATTTCTTTGAGGCTGCCCTCTTCGGCAAGAGGAGAACCTGTTTCACGCATCACTTCAGCCATCATCATGCGATCATCAGCGAACGGGCCACCACCGCCCTGCTTCCACCAGTCGCTCCAAGAAAACTCGTCGTCACGAAGTTCTTTAATTCCTGAACGAATCCCCGCAGCAGGCCAGTCAATAACGTCAATAAGTTTGCCAAAGCCCCCCAAGAAACCCCCAGTACTATCAGATTTAGGTTTAGCAAACCGTGTAATCGCTGTGCCACCGATATTGGGGGTAGTGCGCGTAGTGTGGGTAATCCCTGTTTGAAAAGCTGCTGGATCTATCGGATCAAACGAAACAGGTGTGGCACCACCTGTAATGATGTCGATAATTTTAGAGCGGTCGGTTTCGACCATGATCAACCCAAGGATGCTAGGAAGTCAGAAACTGCTTTGCTCTCACCTGGCTTGGTGAAGAGGGCTTCAAGGGAGGCCTCATCTGAGAACCCCCTAGCCGCTTCAAGGTTTCCTTCTATGGCACCAAATATGTCTGCAGCTTCCACGCCGCTGTCCAGTGCGGCTTGAAGACCCAACGATGGAGACAGCCCCAGATCAGCCGCAGTGCCACGGTTCAATTGGTCTGCAGAGAATTCACTGTAAACGGGTGTCAATGCGTTGCCAAGAAGCTGCAAGTCCGTTGCAGCACTTTGCGTCAAATACGGAACACCGTCGTCGGTAACTCCACCCACATCCACAAAGAAAAGGTTCCCTTCGGAATCTTCCATTTGCATCAAATTCTCATCTGATCCACCGCCACCAGCGGCGTCACCAAAGATTACTTCTTCTGTGTAGAACGTTCTGCTTACAGGTATCTGAACGCCGTTAACTTCAACCATAATAAACTCTTCAGCATCAGACTGAGCCTTTGCGATAGCGGCTTCCGCTATCGCAATTTCTCGCGCAGTCTCAGCCTCTTTAAGCTGTGCTTCGGCTGCCAGCCTTGCAACCTCGAGTGCGTTTTTGCGATCCAACTCGGACTCAGCAGCCGCAAACCTGCGTTCTTCTGCTGCGGCTTCCGAAAGGACACGGTTGGCTGATGCCTGTTCCAATGCACGACGGTTAGCGGCTCTTTCCCGCTCCAACGCAGCGTTGTATTCTTTACGGGTTGTGATCCGTTCCAACTCACCTTGATCAAAGAGATCGGTTCGCTTCCCGAAGATAGATTCTTTCGATGCCTGCAAGCGAGCCAACTCTTCCAAGTTGATTTCACCCAGCGCCGCAGCTTGAGCAATATCGGCATCAGCCCGAGCATCAAACCTTTCTACATCCAACAAATCGCCTCGCTGGGCAATACTTTCAGAAAGGTCAGACCGCAACGCAAACAAGTTGTCTTCCAAAGCCCTGCCTGCAGCCGAATAGATTTCACGACCCCTCATGCGCCGATCAATAGCCTGCGCTGCAGAAGCGTCTCGTAGCCGATTCTGCATCGTCTGCATAGACATTTCTTGTGACGCCAACAACGCTTGGGTTTCCGCGCCAGGAGCAGCCGTGTAGGCAGCAGGTTCAATCCCCATGTCCCGCAAAGTTTTCTCAGCATCAGCAATGCTTTTCTTTGTGGAAGCCTGAGCCCCAGAAAAACGAGTAGCAAGTTGAGCGGCCATAGCGGCCTCTTGGCCTACACGACCAGACTCCAACGCCGACAACTCCTGCAGCAGCGATGATTCGTCCATAGCCAAACGGCTAGCACTGGTTCTTCCAGCCTCAGAAATTTGGGCTCCTCGACGAGCCGATTCTGCAGTCAACTGACCAGACTTCATCTGATAACTCAGATCGTTTCGGTCACGTTGAAGATTTGTCAAATCGTTTGTTATCCGACGCTGCTCTGCGGCATCAGCAACAATGCCGCTGGCTTCCATTATTTCAAGTTCGGTAAACCGATCCATCAAACTTTGTTCACGCTCGTTCAACGCCCCAATAGTTTCGTTGTAAGCACGCGCTGCTTCATCTTTCCCCGTGGTGTAATAGGCATTCGCCGCAGTCGCCGCATCCGCAGCAGCAGTAGCCCCCTGAGACCTGATGGTGTCGGCATAATCCGACCCCAACTGACCTAGTCGATCAGCACCTGCCATTCCCGCTTGGTACTGATCTTGAATAGCGTCGTAGCGGGCGTCGTACATGGCCGCATACATTTCATCTAGCGAAGAAGGTTGCCCACCAGCCAAAGCCCCACCGACCGCACCTGCGGCACCTGGGTACGGCATCATGGCACCAGCCACATTGTTGCCTGTTCCTGGCAATGCTATGCCCGACCGCCCAGAACCACCCTGACCGCCCGCACCGCCGGCAGCAGCACCGCCAGCTCCACCAGCAGACGCAACGAGGGCCTCCAATATGGCCTGTTGCGCTGGGGACCCTTGGCTCCATGCTGGCTTTGAAGGATCAAATAAGTAATCACCTACGCGATTCCCAAAATCTCCTGCACGACCAGGTAATGATTCTCCAAAGTCCCACGCAGAACCAATGCCGCCCACAGCGCCTTCGAGCCAGTCATCAACTCTTGACCCCTCAGGGGCAACACCGCGAACAAACGCAGGAACCGCTTCAAGAATGTCGCTTATGTCATCGCCCAAATTGTTTTCAATATAAGGAATTGCTGTATCCCTCATCCACGGCCATAGTTCTTCCGAACTAAAATCAGCAATTTCCAAACCAGCTGGTTTTAAATAATTCTCATACAACGGAGTAATAACATCTTCATAAACGTCATCAACAGCCCAGTCGGCAATATCAAGACCAGCAGGTTTCAATACGTTCTCGTAGAACGGTTCGATGGCTTGCCCCCAAGCGTCGTCTACCGCCCAATCTTTAGTTGCACCGTAAACATCTTTAACGTCGCCAATAAAGTCCTGCTGGAAATACGGGATGGCCTGCTGCGTAGTAAAATCCCAGCCCTGACGGGCAGCCCAGTTAGCAGCATCTAAACCCTGATTACCAAGATACCGAGCGGCGTCCAAACCCTGACCGGCCGCCCAGTTAGTAGCATCTAAACCCTGATTACCAAGATACCGAGCGGCGTCCAAACCCTGACCGGCCGCCCAGTTAGTAGCATCTAAACCCTGATTACCAAGGTACTGAGCGGCGTCCAAAGCCATCCCTGGAAGGCTCTGGCCGAACTGACCAGCAGCCCCCATAGCAGTTCCTAATCCCCAATTATTCCAAAGATTATCGCCAAAATCCCCAGCAAGTTGACCAACTTCTTGCCCTAAATATCCAGCCACAGGCTGAATAACATTCCCAAAAATATCGCGACCTTGATCAAAGCGGCCTGCCATGTAATCCCCTATGGCTTCGCTAAGATCCCCTTCAAGAAGTTCCCCTCCTGCTTGAATCATTGGGTTCAACACCCATTCAGCACCGTTCCAAATTTTGCCAGCAGTACTGGCGGCCCCGCCTCCAAAATCAGAAACAAAGTCCCCTACGGCTCCTGTGGCTCTTTCCCACCAATTGCGATTGTCGGTAACCGCATTTCGGTCTTGCAAACCAGCAACCATCTCAGCCAATTCTGCTTCAGTAATAACTCGCTGCGCCTGACGACCAGGATTCGGATTAGGCGACCATTCACGATCCATTTCCGAAGCTGTTAATCGGTCAATTCCTTGTTGAGCCAATGTCGGCGGGGGTTGAACGTCTGCCGCATCAGGAAACCCTGTGGCGGCACCTCGAATAAAATCCCAAACTGGCCCAGTTACAAAGTTGGCAGGAGCATTTTGGACAGCCCCTACGGCGTCCCACGCTGCTCCTGGCACGCCACGAATAAGATCCCCAGTTCCAACGTAAGGAACGCCAAATATGTTACTTTGGTCTCTAAAGTCAGGATTGCTTTGCCACAATTCTTCACGGTCTCTTTCAGAATCTGAAAGACCGTCAGGTAAAGCAACTCTGTCAGGTAAATTAGCAATGCCTGGACGATTGCCGTCATAAGGTAAAGTAACTCTGCCTGGATCTCCGCCGAAGTACGGCAAATTAATTATTGCCATTAAATCTGACCGCCAGACAACAACTGCGCCACTCTGTCACCCACACCAGGGACCTGCGACGCCGTTTGAGCTCGACTGGTTGCTGAACCTAAAGCATCCTGCAGTCTCCCTACTGCGTATTGCTGTTCTGCGGCAAATTGACGCTGCGCCAACGAATTCAAAGCAGCCTGAGCTGCCATTTCTAAACGCCCCTGTTGACGAACCTGATCAGCAAAAGATCGTCCCATCCCTCGTTGGTATTGACCAGAATCCAACATTCCTCGCTGATTGAACTGGCCTGGTATTCTGCGACGCTGGTCAGCAAACTGACGAATTAAATCGTCAATGCTCATCGCTCGACTTCGTTGAACATCGCTGCGTTGATAACCCGTGTCGGCTAACGCTGTTTGCAAATCACCAAACCGTTGACCAGCTGAAAAGCCACCGTATGTCGCTGTAGGCGTGTTGTTGTACGACGGAGCCATTTTGCTCCCAAGACCGCCGTAAGTAGCAGACATAGTGTTCGCTACTGTAGGCGTTGTCGTTTTATCCCTACCCGTAAAGGTGAAATCAATAGCCATAAGTTTAAAGTTCTACCGTTGTCTTTGAGGAAAAGGCATGTTTGCTTGCTGCGTTCCTGGCGGTCCCTGCGTCATTGCAGCCATTAAATCTTCCAATTTCACTACAGGAGTGCCTTGACCACCACGCCGCCCACGGTCTCGCGGTGGCATACCGCCACCCATCGGTGGTCTCTGCGG
>Ga0209337_1001177_pt1 | contig 20214 bp, 38 predicted proteins | sample LinPmetageLP53_FD_184044 | JGI IMG/M metagenome (GOLD analysis project Ga0209337, IMG submission 184044) | Marine viral communities from the Pacific Ocean - LP-53 (SPAdes) (version 2) | ecosystem: Environmental > Aquatic > Marine > Oceanic | place: Pacific Ocean | collected 2010-02-08 | reverse complement strand
TCAGTATAAGTTCTTCCCATTTTATCTCTAAGAACTCTAAACTCATCACCCTCTTCAGTGTCTTTAATAATAGCCACCTTATAGGTTATTTTCTTTATACCCTTATAATTAACGTACTTTCTTGGAAACATAATACCTACATTAGCATCTACAATTTTTCTATAGTTTACAAACGAAGTCTCTCTAGTCTTACAACGATGCATTGTCATACTATACTTACCATTTTTTAATAGAATTACTCTGTACATATCAAATAAATATACCTATATTTATCTAAATGTAAATGATATGACTAAAGATTACTACCAAATATTAGAAGTAGAAAAAAGTGCTTCTGAATCAGAAATTAAAAAATCATATAGAAAGTTATCCAAAAAACATCATCCAGACGTTGGTGGTAACGAAGATAATTTTAAAGAGATAGCTGAAGCCTATGAAACTCTATCTGACACTGAAAAAAAATCTAACTATGACAGGTATGGTCACGCTGGTAAAAACATGAGTAATGGCAACCCATTCGGTGGTAATCCATTTGATAATGGTTTTAACATGAATGACTTCACGAATAACTTTAATGGTGGTCAAAGACAAAAAAGAGGTAGTGATATTTCATTTAATATAAAAATCACATTAGAAGAAGTTTTTAACGGTGTAAGTAAAAAATTTAAATACAACAGAACATCAGCTTGTAAATCTTGTAATGGTGAAGGTGGTAGTGATAAACAAATTTGTGGAACATGTAATGGTAGAGGGTTTAACGTAGTGCAACAAATGACACCTATGGGCAACTTCCAATCCCAACAAACTTGCTCACATTGTCAAGGTGAAGGTCGCGTGGTAAAAAACGTATGTAAAACTTGTAATGGTGCTGGGGTTAGTTACAAGGAAGAAACAGTTAACGTTGAACTACCAAGAGGTATTAGTGAAAACGAAAGATTACAGTACGCAGGAATGGGGAATGCAGTTAAAGGAGGTATACCTGGCTCTTTAATAATTAAGATTTCTATTTTAAAGCACAATTACTTTGAAATAAATGGTAACGATTTAAAATATAACTTAAAATTAAGTTACCCACAACTAATATTAGGTGATAAAGTAAAGGTCCCAACGATAGATGGTGGTAAAATAATGGTTGACATCCCTAAATATAGTAATCCTGGAGATAACTTAAGAATAAATAAAAAGGGGTTATACAAATTAAATACAGATATTAGAGGTAATATGATAATAGTTTTAGATATTGAAATACCTAAGAATATTGAAGATGAAGAGTTGGAATTAATTAAAAAATTAAAAAAAATAAAAGATAAAGGTGGTAATAGTGAAATTTAATTGTATATTTGTTAGGAATTAAATAATTAATAATTAAAATTTTAAATTATGTCAGAGTACTACGAACCAAATGAAGACACAACTAACGTCTTTAATGGAGTAATTTCAAAAACTTCATTACCCTCAACTCTAAAGATTGCTATTAGAAGTAACAACAGAGAGAAAGACCTATACAGAGTTGACAAAACAAACGAGTTAATGAGGTCAGAAACAAAAAAAGAAATTTACATTGTTGTAAACGAATTAATCTTTGAACAACTTGAAGAACAACACCAATTGTTAGTTGCAGAAGAGGCTATCACTTCAATTGTTTATGATATTGAAAAAGATAAAATAAGTTTAAAACGAGGTGATGTTGGAATAACTAAAAGAGGTGCCTTTTCTGGTATCTTAAAAAAGTTTGGTGCTGAAACATACGAAATGGTTCAAGAAAGTGTTAAAACACTTTATGATGCTAAAAAAGAAGAAGCTGAAGTATGATGACGCCAGAAGAAGTATCAGAACATAACGAATACGCATTAATTGCGGATGGGTTAGATGAAGCATTAATAGGGGTTGCCGAGAGAATAAATCTCGGTCCCGTTGCTGCTTATAGTGTTGAAAAGATATATGAAATACTAATGACTCGTGACGGTATGACATATGAAGAAGCTATTGAGTTTTTTGATTACAACATAAAGGGTGCATGGATGGGTGAGTACACACCAGTTTATATTTACACAAACGAAGAGTAAAATGAAAGAACAATTATATAAGTTACTAGAAACTAAGGCTTTATCTGAAAGAGAAGAAGCTATAACAACTTTAAAACTTATGGGTGAATACCCAGCTGGTATTGGAGACCACTCGACTGATGACTTCTACAAGAATGTTGAAGAAGCATTACAAAAGCTAGTTGACGCCGATGATAAGTTAGATACCTTAAAAAAATATAAATCAGATTTATTTTCTACTAGATAAAAACAACATATGGAAAACTATATCAACACAAACATGGACTACTATAGTGAATTTAAGAACTACGCAATGAACCACATGGGGATTAGTGGTATGCAACTTCATTATTGGGATAAGTTACAAGCTTCAATATATGATAATGTAAACGTATTAACTGGAACACAACCTAGTGGTTCAATGACACCCTACATTCTTGAAGAAAGAGAATTAAGGGTAACTCAAATGGATATCTTCTCAAGACAAATGATGGATAGAATACTTTGGGTAGTTGGACCAGTTAATGACCAAATGTCAACAATTGTATGCGCTCAGCTAATGTTCTTAGACAACTTAGAGGTATCTGATATTAAGATGTATGTAGATAGCCCAGGAGGTAGCGTTAAAAGCGGTCTTAGCATGGTAGATGTAATGAATTACATTGAGTCTGATATTGTAACAGTTAACACTGGTATGGCAGCGTCAATGGGTTCTATCCTATTAGGTAACGGAACTAAAGGTAAAAGATTTGCGTTACCAAACTCTAGGGTTATGCTTCACCAAGTTAGTGGTGGTGCTCAAGGTCACGTTAAAGATATGAAGATTAGTATTGCAGAAGCTGAAAAATACAATCAAAACTTATTTGGTATGCTTGCAGATTATACTGATAAGGATATTAAAACAGTTCTTGAAGATTGTGAAAGAGATAACTGGCTTAATGCTAAAGAAGCTAAAGCTTATGGTATCATAGATGATATTATAACTAAAAAATAATAATTGGTTGCCCCATATAACAATTTAAATACATAAATAGATATGGAAACAATTATTTTAATTTCAGTTTTATCAACTCTAGGTGTGGTTGCATTAGTTACGGCTATTGTGGTTATGTTTACGAAGTTGAACAAAAAGGTTGGGAACGAAATGTTTAACAACGAAATGACAGGTTTAATCAATTTAATTGATGAAAACCAAAGGTTAAATAACAAAAGGGATGAGGAAAACAATAACGACCTCCACCGAAGTATTGATGAAGTATATCGAGAAATTAACAAAAGGAGTGAAGAGAACAATAGTAATCTCACCCTAAATGTCGATGATATATTTCGAATACTAAGGACACTTGAGTCTAATTTAGATTCAAGGGCTGATAAGCTTCACGACCTTATTAAGCTTACGGAGAAAGAACTTGTAAATCAGTTAGATTATAGGTTAGGTGAACAAGAAAAAGTTAATAAGGAATTATTAGCTAATTAATAATAAACGGGGCAACGAATTATTAGTGGGGACTTAACGGTCCCCATTTTTTTTTATTAAAAAGGTTGTTAATTAAATTATTTTTAGTATATTTGTATATATATAGAGTAGTTCTTTTTTTATGGGGTATAATGTTATTGATTACTTAACGTTGTGATTAGTAAGCATGCAGTGTTAAATGGAAACACTTTAATAACCTATTGCAATTTTTTAGATGACAACGAGTTTGACATTGACAAAAACTTCCTAGAAACTTCTCAAGTAGAAGAGTTCTCAGGAGAGGTAGCATTCGCCTAACTGAAGATGCACGTTCCTTCGGGGACAAACATGGTTTAAGACTTTGAGACCCACCAAAGACACCCGTTAGTTGTTAGTATCAGCGGTTAATAATGAAACTATTTATTTTTGCTCGTCTAGAAAGGACGAGATAAGCATGTAGAAAACTTATTAGAAGTAAGTAAGAACTGGGTTCGCACCCAGATACTCCACGGAATACGTTTTTCATACCTTAAAACCCATCTCTTAAAAAAAGATGGGTTTTTTTTGTTAAATGTGTTTACATTTAAATTAATAGGTGTATATTTGTATCATTATAAATTAAAAAATACATTATGGGAGTAATTACAGAAAACAGCAAAGTAACGGTACATTATATCGGGAAATTATCTGACGGAGAAGTATTTGACGCTTCAATGCCTGTTGAAGGAAACGAAAACTTTAAAGGTGGAGAACCAATTAACGTTGAACTAGGTAAAAGAATGATTATACCTGGATTTGAAGAAGCATTAAAAGGAATGCAAGAAGGTGAAACTAAAACAGTGACAATACCTTCAGAAGAAGCTTACGGTAAGGTAAGTGTAGAGCATCTACATGAAATTGAAAAAGATAGAGTGCCAGACACTGTTAGTGAAGGTGACATCTTAGAATCACAAGATGGTGAACAACAAACTAAAGTTATAGTTAAAGAAGTTAAAGAAAATACTGTTGTTTTAGATGCGAATCACCCTTTAGCGGGTAAAGATTTGACTTTTGAATTAAAAGTCGTTAGCGTATCTTAAATAATTATTATTCATTAATTATTTGTTTTTTTAGAAAACCCTCCTAGTGAGGGTTTTTTTATATCTTATTCTTATATTTATAATAAACAAATGATTATGAAAGAATTTATCAAAGACATCTTTATAGAAGATAGTAAAGACGGTAAAATATCGTCTAAAAAAGTTATGGGTGTATTAGCTGGAATATTATCATTTTCAGCTTTTGTAGTTGACGGATTTAATTTTTATGAAATAAATTCAGGAATGTTCGATTCAATGTTAATATTTTCTGGAACAATGCTAGGTGCCTCAATAGTTAAGGGTTTTGGTAGTAGTAAAAAGTAAATCTAACAAAGAAATAAAAAAAAGGGGCTGTATTAATATAGCCCGTTTTTATTTACCATTGTTGTTACTACTACCATTACTGTTGTTAGCGTTAGTAGGTTTCGGTTTCGGTTTTTGTTTACATCCACATCCCATAGTTCTAGGTTTTAATTACTATTATATATTCATTAATAAATATAGTGAAAAAATTAAATAATTTATTTTTATTCTGTTTTTAATTAAAAAACACATATATTTGTTTATATTTATATATAAAGAAAACAATGATAAAAGTAAATGTTAAAAACGGAAATATTGATAAAGCTTTAAGATTCTTAAAAAGAAAGGTTAGAAATACTAAGCAAACTAATGAATTAAGGGAAAGAAAAAAATACGCAAAACCTTCACAAGTTAGAAGAGAAGCAAAAAGTAAAGCAATCTATATCGAACAAAAAAGAATAAAAGATGAGGATATTTAAAAGAAATAAAAAATCAGTTACACTATTAGATGAAAAATGGAATGTAGTTATTGCTAATATGAAATTTAACACCTTACCTAGAATAGATGAATTAATATTCATACCAAAAGAACAAAAATATTATAGTGTTATAAATGTAATTTACAATATGTATCAACCTGTTGAAACATATCTAATTGTAGAATTACATAATAATAATTTAATTTAAAAAAAAATAATAAAAAGGTTGACATGCATTAAAAATATACGTATATTTGTTTTATAGTATTAAAGAAAGGGTACAGCAGTTTAAAACTCAAGCTATGAAAACAATCCCTTTCTGTTACTTTTTATAAAGAAAAGATACAGCAATTTAAAAACACGCCAAATGTAAAAATTCTTTTCTGAAACTAGTTTTTTAATATAGTATAATTAATCCTCAGTGATAAGCTGGGGATTTTTATTTAAAAATTTAATTATGAGTAAAGATAAAAAGTTTCCATCACTATTAATTATAGGAAATAAACGACATGGAAAAGACAGTCTAGCTGAAATACTAAGCGATAAGTTTGACCTTAAATTTAAATCATCATCACAAGCCTGTGCTGATATCTTCATTTACGATAAATTAAAATTAAAGTACGGATATAATACACCAGAAGAATGCTTTGAAGATAGAGTTAACCATAGACAAGAATGGTACGAAATGATTTGTGATTACAATAAGGGTGATAAATCTAGATTAGCTAGAGAAGTTCTAAAGACTACTGATTGTTATGTTGGTATGAGGGATAGGACAGAAATAGAAGAATGTTTAAAAAATAAGTTGTTTGATTTAGTAATATGGGTTGATGCTTCAGATAGATTACCACTTGAAGATAAGGAGTCTTTCAACATAGATAAGTCTTGCGCTCATATTATTTTAGATAACAATGGGACATATAATGAGTTTGTAAATAAGAGTGTATTATTGGGTAAATTATTGACTGGAACTATATAATACTAAATTAAATATCATAATAATTAAAATAACCCTGTAATTGATTACGGGGTTTGTTTTTTATTTAAATTTTCTTATATTTATAAATAGATGAAAAAGTTAATAAAAAAATTACTAAGGGAGGAGTTTAATAATGATTTTGAAACTACTTTTACTAATAAGTGGGTGGACATAACTAATAATGTCGAACCATTTGAAATAACTAGTAAATATGATTTACATGAGATTATAGATTTTATTACACATTTTGATACAGAATATTTTAAAGATAATATTTATAAATTGATTGATGGAGTTAGTGAGAATAGTAAATTAACTCATTTTAAAAAATTATATATTAAATTTTTAATTAAAGATAAATGTGGTTATGTCAGTAAAAAAGAACGAAATGAATTTTTAAGTATGTATAATACACAAAATGATTACCCGTCAGATAGAAAAAACTTATATAGATGAAACACATAATAAAAAAATTACTAAGAGAAGGTCTTGATAAAGTTAATTCGTTTGAATCTATATTAGGTGAAGTTACTAACACCCTAGATTTCTCTACTTTTAAGATAAATGAGACACTTAATCCTGAAATATGGGAAAGTAATAAAACAATGAAACCTGATGTCTTAGAAGCCCTTAAAACAATTGCCACAGATTATTGGAAAGAGTTGGAATTAGAAGCACCACTTATGGATATAACACTTACAGGTAGTCTAGCTAACTTTAACTGGTCAAGGTATTCTGACGCTGACCTTCATATGGTATTTGATATGAAATCCTTAGGTGAGGATAAAACTATGATTAAAGACTTACTGGATGTTAAGACTAGAGCTTGGAACTTGAAGCATGACATTACAGTTAAGGATTTTGAAGTAGAATTGTATCTACAACCAGAAGACCAACCACATCACTCAACAGGTGTTTATTCAATTACAAATAATAAGTGGGTTGTAGAACCTAAGAAGGTTGACGCTGACATTGACAAGGAAACAATAACAAAGAAATACAATACTATAATCAAGACGGTTAATGAAATTAAAAAATGTGATGATGAAGATATTGTTAAGATGCTTGAGAAGCTTAAGGATAAGTTAAAAGCAATGAGACAAAGTGGTCTTGATTCTGGTGGAGAATTCTCTAATGAAAACATCGTATTTAAATTGCTTAGAAGAAATGACATAATGGAACAGATAAACGACATGCTTACAGATGCATATGACACGTCCGTTTCCTTAGATTAAACATATTTATAGACATGAGAAAATTACTTAGAGAAGGATTATTAAAACACCTAACAATCAACGAGGCGGTTGCTGGCAACTGCGGTTCACACTATACAAAACAATTTATGTTTGAAGAAGGTGAAAACTTTGACCCATTTAATCACATAGATGGTGGTGGTGAGGTAATTACAGAACCATTTGACAAATCAGAAGACTGCGTATTAAGTTTCCAACCTGGTAACGCTAAGTTAGAGTGGCCATATTTTTCATTACCAGCGGGATACACTTGCCCATTTGCTACAGTATGTAAGAGTTTCGCAGCTAAGGCTGGACAGAAGTTCTCAGATGGTACATCGATTAAACAAGGTAAAGAAGCTGAGTTCCGATGCTATGCGGCTAGGGCACAAGCTCAATATCCTCCAGCAAATAAATCAGCTTTTAAAAACTTCGACTTATTAAGGGATACTAATAAAGAGGGTGGTGTGGTAGCAATGACTCAGTTAATAATTAAATCGTTTAAGCATGCTGGACTTGAGGGTACTAAGGTATTTAGAATACACGAATCAGGCGATTTCTTTTCTGCAAATTATATGAAAGCGTGGTTCGAAGTAGCTAAGACATTCCCAACTACAAGGTTTTACGCATACACAACATCATTAGAATACTGGGTATCTAACAGAGGTTCAGTTCCTAGTAATATGAAAATGATTGCTTCAATGGATAAGAATAATACTGAAATTATAATGAGTAATAACTTGAGGTATTCCGTTGTAGTTTATTCAGCGGAACAAGCTGGAGAATTAGGCCTTAAGATTGATGTTGATGATTCATTAGCTTGGGGTACTGACGACAACTTTGCATTATTATTACATGGTCAACAACCTAAGGGTAGTGAGGCTGCAGAAGCACTTAAGAAGATTAAGAGTTCTGGTACTGGTGATAAGGTAAAGCAATTATATAAGCAGAATAGAGCAGCTAAGAAGGATAAATTAAGTAAACTGTAATGAAACAATTAATAAAGAAGTTATTAAACGAAGGTTTAAAGTCAAGAATTATTGATGAATACTTTATTAAAGAAGGTCCAGACTTTAATTGTGATTGCTGTAAGTATTTTGACGTTGAATCATTGGAGAGGTTCGGTGGATTTGACCATCCAGTATACCATATGCTAGAAAAGTTAAAAAAACAAACATTAAAGTATATAAACCCTAAACAATACATTTACGCAATAGCTAGAGGTTTTGGTAATTTAAGTTATGAAGACGCAACAGCACATGTTAACTGGGATAATGTTGATAAATATGCGGAAGCTATGAAATCTGGAAGTAAGTTCCCTATCGGTTACTATAGAGAAGGTGAAGCAGACCAGGAGGGTAGACATCGTGCCTTAGCAGCTATGAAATTAGGTTGCGAAGCAATTCCAGTAATAGTAATAGAAGACTTATATAGACAATTAGTTGATAAATTAGCTAAATCACTTAAAGGTCTTTCAAAAGAAGAGATAGACGCTAAATTTAAAGAAATGGGGTATGACGAGCTTAGTGGTTTAGATTACAGGACAATAAAAAATTATATTGAACATAGATTAGATTAATAAATATGAAAAAGTTGATAAAATATATGTTCAGGTGGCAACTAAGTACACCAATATTAGCAATAATACCGTTTATGTTAACAAGGTATGGTATAAATAACTTTTGGGTAACAGCATTAATTGCAAATTTAATAGGTTCATTGATATTTTTCAAGATAGACGAGGTTATATTCTCAAAAGAAATGACCAGGTTTCAAAGGTTAAGAAGAAAAATTATTAAAAGAAAAAAAAAGTTAGACCTTATAAAAAGAAACTAAAAAAACTATAATGAAAAACAGGATAAAAAGATTACTAAGAGAATCAACTAAAAAAGATAAAACACAATATCAAATTAGGTATATAGATGGGGCAATCTTTTATAAAAGAAATAATTCAGATGAAAAATGGAAATTTATTACTGATGAAGAATTTGCCAATAATGTATGTGATGGTGAATTAATAAAATGGGATGAAAAAAAATAAAAAAAATAGTATTTTAGTGTGAAATATAATATTTATGTAATAAAACTACGTTATGAGAAGATTTGATAAAAGCCACAACATGAGAAAAGCTAATATTTTAGCTGAACAAAGATATTATGAATCAAAAGGTTTATTGAAAGAAGACCACGATTTAATCGAAGAAAATAGAACAAGTATGAGTGAATTTTTTGGAGATACAACCGATAATGTAGATACATTATTAAAAATGTTTTCAAAATATCAACCAACAAAAGGTTGGTTTATGACTGTAGGTTACGTTAATAATGTCATGAATTCACGTTTTTCTAATATTAGCCCAGCATCATTTAACGCAGAACAAATAAGTACACTTGAAGGAATTGCTGCAAAATTAGAAAGTCCAACATTAACTAAATATGTACAAAGCGTAATGGATTACAATCCTTTAGACTGGGAAAGAGTTAAACAAACTAGTATTAGAGACAAAGAAAGAGCTTCTAGAGGTCTTAAGCAACAAGGTAAGGTAAAAGACTTCAACCCAAAAAGAAGTTACAAAAATCCATACGCATCAGTAAGTAAAAGTTTTCCAGACCCAAACAACCCAAATAAAAAGAAAACAAAAATTGTGATTCCAGCTAAAATTTACTCAACTAAAAGTTTTACAGTTCAATGGGAAAACATAAGAAATAAAGCAGATTTTGACGCTAAAATTACTTCTGTAAGAGATAAATACGGACTTTCAGGTGACGAAGGCGCAGTACCTGTTGACGACACAAGAGGACTGGGGTACAACAGAGTTCAAGGAACACCATTTAAACAACATAGTGGAACTGGTAAAAGTGCTTGGGATATGTATTCAAAAGGTGGGGTTCAATCTAATAAGTCTAAATTTTTTATTAATTTAGACGGGAGTATTGCTGAATTAACACCAGAAGAATCTGATTTTATATTTAAAGAGTTACCTAGTAGAGAAGACGTAATGCCTGGAAGGTTGGCTAGGATGGAAAATCAAGAAGCGGCACAAGAAATGTATACCATAGAAAATATATATCAAATGAAAAATCTAAACTTGGAAAAGATTAGTTATATAATTTGTAGTATAAATGTTGATGGACAAAATCAAAAATTCTCATACATAAATAGAAATGCAGTACCAGACGGATTAAACCCTGGTGAATTTTCAGAATTTATAGAGGGTTCTCTACCTAAAAGTATATCTTAAAATAAAAAATAAAATATATTTAAGTTTAATAGCCTCATAATTTATTTGGGGCTATTTTTTTATAAAAACTTTAATATTTATTAATATATGAAACAGTTAATTAGAAAATTATTACGTGAAGAATTTGTTTTAAATGAACAAACCATTGAAGAAGGTGCTGCAACTAACTGGATAGCTGCTGGAGCTTTAATACTTGGTACATTAGGTCCTAACACGTCGTTAGCTCAAAAATATAATGATGGTGATGACAAAGCTAAAATTACAATTTTAAACAAGATAAAATCTAGCGCAGATAGTGGTAGTGTAAAATTTAAGAAACTATTTGATAAAATAAAAAACAAAGTAGAGGGTAATAAAGATAATGTAGAAGTTGATACAGAAGCTTCCTCAAATTCTTTTTCTATTGAATCTTTTAAGAAATTAGCTAAAGAGTCAAACGGATTTATTGGTATTGGAAAATCAACAAACATGAGTATGTCTAACCAAAAAGCAATGTTTAACGCTAAAGCAAAAATGGGTGAAGGAACTCATAGGGGTATTAGAGTTATAGATTCAAAAGTTACTCAGAATTCCGAAGGTCAATACACCACTTATATTATACTTGTTAAAGACTAAATTTTAAGTTATGAAAAAATTAATAAAAAAACTACTTAGAGAAACATTCGAACCAAGTCAAGACTTAAACGAGGAACAAATCGCAACTAATCAAGAATATATTGAAACATTTAATGATGTCTTTGACTGGTCTCAAGAGACAATAAATATGGTTGGTTCTGGAGATAGTGGTTTAAATTCCATGGGGCTAACCCCCAAGGTTATGAAATCGGATGCTGATAATCTTATAATAAAATATGCTGTCGATGAAAATAAAAAAATAGTATATATGGTTGGATTAATGGCTAAGAGTGGAAAATTTAAAAGAGAAGATTTACCAGACTATAGATTATGGATTGATAGACTAATGGATTACTTAAGAGATGGTTACATTATGATAACGACAGCAAATAAGTTTTCACAAAAACTTATCGAAAAGTTAAAATCTATGGGTGTCAACTCTAAACACGTTATGGACTTTAAGACAGGTGATAGTGATTATGAAGACTTTAAACACTTGGAATTATCATTATAATTCTTCTATATTTAAAATAATGTAAACATACAACCCTAATTGAGTGATATTATTAAAATAATAGGAAAAGAAGAAATTATTAAACTCAAGGGCGGTTCTACCAATTTATATAAAAAATATTTAGACAAATTAGAAGAACTTGGGATTAGCAGTACCTTAAGAGTTAAAAGGAAAGATGGATACTTAGTTTTCTATGTTAAATTAAAAAAAAGTTATAAGTAAAAATATTTTTAAATAAAAAAACCAGATTTATTTTGAATTATTAATATATTTTTCATATATTTGGTTTTAAATAATAAATTATGAATATTTTCGTATTAGATGAAGACATTGATAAGTGTGTAATATATCATAATGACAAACACACTGTAAAGATGATATTAGAGTACGCACAGCTATTATGTAGTGTTCACCATGTGTCAGGTACCAAATTGGAAATACCTTACAAATTAGCCCATAAAAATCACCCTTGCACTATATGGACTAGGGAGTGTATCGAAAACTACAATTGGCTATGCAAGTTAGCTTTAGCGTTATCTAAGGAGTATACGTATAGATACGGTAGAAGACATAAATCACAAGATGTAATAGAGTGGTGTATTAGTAACAAACCTAATATAATCAAAAACTCATCTATGACCAGCTTCGCCCAAGCAATGCCAATTGAATACAAGTCTCCTAACGCAATAGAAGCCTACAGGAAGTACTACAATGAAGATAAACAACATTTAGCCAACTGGAAACATAGAGAAACACCAGAATGGTTTAAAGCTAATTAATATTATGGAGTTTGAACTAGTGATTTACTATACCTTAATCGGGATAGGTGTAATAGTGTCAATACCACTTATTAGTTTATTAGCTATTTGGTTATCCTGTAAAGTAATTAAATCACTTAAAAAATAGAATACATGATAGATAAGATATTAGAATGGTATCCATATGAAGAGTTAGAAAGGTTAGATGGTTTTGACGAAGCTATTATTGGTGTAGCCGACGACAGTATGAGGTTAATATATTCGATAACTAAATGTGTTGAAATATTGATGAAGAATATGAATGAAGAAGACGCACTAGAGCACTTTAATAACTATATAAGATGTGCTTATATTGGGGACAAAACACCTATCTGGTGTATTGACGACTTATAACAATTATAATAAAAATATATATGAGATTATACTTAAAACGTATTATATGTTTCTTCGGACTATATAAGTGGAAATACGAAGGTTATCATCTAGATGAGTCAAAGCCTGACACATGGACAGTCAATAAAAGGTATTGTGAACGATGTGGTAAAAAACAAAAACTACATTACGACATCTACGATGGTGCATACTGGGAAAATTATTAATTATACTAAACAATAAAAATATGAATTTAGCTGTACTTATTGATGGCGACAATATCACTTCCGCATACGTTACTGAAATGATGGGAGAAATTGCAAAATACGGTAACCCAACCATTAAAAGAATTTACGGAGACTGGACCAGCCCACACTTATCAAAATGGAAAACACCATTACTACATAACGCCATTACCCCAATTCAACAGTACGCATACACCTCTGGTAAAAACGCTACTGATTCAGCAATGATTATAGATGCGATGGATATTTTATATCGTGGTAAAGTTGATGGGTTCTGCCTAGTATCAAGTGATAGTGATTTTACAAAATTAGCAACAAGACTTCGTGAAGCAGGTATGCAAGTTATCGGTATAGGAGAAAAGAAGACACCAAATCCTTTTATAGTTGCATGTGATAAGTTCATTTATATTGAAATACTTAGAAAGAAGTCTGAAAAGAAAGGAAGTACTAGTCAAAAAGACAACTTAAAAGACAGTTTTGACAAGATTACAGCAAAAGTAATTAAACTAATTTCTAGTACTATATCGGACTTATCAGACGAAGAAGGTTGGGCCTTTCTGGGTGACGTAGGTAGTCTACTTCAGAAAAAACAACCTAATTTTGATTCAAGAAATTATGGATTTGACAAATTAACACCACTTATTACATCGGTTGGAAAATTTGAAGTGGAACAAAGAGAAAATACAAAAAGTAAAAATAAATTGATTTTTGTAAAAAATAAATAATAAACAACTTAAAAATAAAATTATGGGACTAGTTAAATATCCAAATAACGTATTCAGATTAAAACATGGTGGTGATTACGAAATACCTAAACTAGGTAAAATGACATTTAATAACGGACAAGAATTTCATATAGTTGCTGACGTACTATATATGAGCGGACACCCAGTTCCAAGTAACCTACAAATACCTCTAATATCTTGGATTGAAGATAATAGCATATTATTTGTTAGAGATACTAGAAATTTTTAAAATAAATTATTACGAAATAGGTTAAAATTATTATGAAAATAAAATTATTATACATAGACGCAAAAAAAAACACAAATTTAGCAAAAAGTGTTACTATTCATCCAGAGAGATGGTGGTGGGAAAATAACGGAACTATGTTTTACCCAACAACATTAATAACTGAAGATGAATTACATAATAGCTGTCAAGAATTTATGGAACTTGTAATGAACATAACAGAAACAAGCTTTGATGAAATACCTCTTGACAAATTCAATACAACTGAACTAATAGAACGGAGAGAATTTTACATGAATTTATTTTCATATTTATAAATAAGTAGAATTATTTAAAAAAGGGGTTATGTTCCATCATATATATGATGGTCCCCTCGACCTCTTTACAAGTCTTGGTAAAATCTATAACTTCATTAACTGGTAAATCAAACCATTCGGTACCACCCTCACTAGTTTTATAAGCGTGAAACCTTCTATGCAATGAAGACTCTACTTTTTTATAATACTCAGACTCAAAGTTATTAATTAAATGTATCTCATTACTATTTCCAGTAGATAATTCTTTAATTCTCTTATCCACATCTCTCTTAGTTACCCCTATCTTAAACCTCTCGTTATCAGATAGTTCACACAATAAATATACTATACCCATATTATCTATATATAGTGATTAAATAATAAAAGTAAATAAATGTCACCTTTTTATGTCATTAACGTATACTTATATTAAATGAACACAATTAACAACATACTGCTACTAGTCTTATCTTTAGCCGTGGTAAATTCCACAGCCGAGACAGGTATTGTTGTTCATTAAAAAAAACTAAAAGATAATTAAACAACCCTGATTCGGAAACGAGTCAGGGTTTTTTTTTATATAAACTTTGATAAAATATAAAGACATGGACGAAATAAGAAAAAGAACAATTAGAGAATGGGCAGAACAAGGTATATTGGATTATATTATAAACAACGTACTTGAAGCTTCAGAAGAAACTGAAGTAGAAGATATGAATGAAATTAAAAATGAAATTATGATTAAATAAAGTTTTTTTTAAAAAAATAATTATTATGTTGTATTATTATAAATTAAATTGTATATTTGTATGTATAATAATTATTTAAATAAAAAACTATGTTTACATTAAAAGGAAAATTAATCGTTAAAGGCGATGAGCAACAAATCAGTGAAAAATTTAAGAAAAGAGAGTTTGTCGTTCAAGATGACTCATCTCAATATCCACAAGTGATATCGTTTCAATTAGTTCAAGACAAGTGTTCATTATTAGAAGCTTATAACGAAGGTGATGAAATCAGTGTTAACTTCAACCTTAAAGGCAGAGAATGGGTATCCCCTAAGGACGGTACTACTAAGTACTTTAACAGCTTAGAAGCTTGGAAAATTGAAGGAGAGGCAGCTGCAGCAGCTTCTGCAGTCCCAACTCCAGCGGTAGCTACTTCTAGTAGTGATGGACCAGACGATTTACCGTTTTAATAACGGTAGTTTAATCAACATAATTGAAAGGGTCTTAATTAAGACCCTTTCTAATTATATCTATATACTTATAGATAAAGCTTAAAATATGAAAAAATTATTATTAATACTTACATTATTTTTAAATGTCTTTATTTTAAAGTCTCAAAACATCACTACCTTTGCATCTGGTTCGATTAACGTTACAGGTAATAACCAATCAATAAACGTAACTAATAATTACACTTATAACGGTAGTATAAACTTACTAGGTAACGATAATAAATTGATTATAGAAGACGGAGTTACACTTACCGTTACCGCAAACGTATACCTCGGTTCCTCAACCAATAAGATAAACTTTATGGGGTGTAACGCTAAATTAATAGTTCAGGGTAGTTACACAGGTTGGTTTGGTGGATACGAAATGAATGTTTACTGTAACACTGCAACCAATCCACTAACCACCGCTAGTGCACCTGCTTACGCTGACTGGATTAAAGTGGAACCTTTACCAGTCGAATTGATATCTTTTAATGTAAAGTCAGTTGACGCTAAAGTTTTAGTCTCATGGGTTACAGCATCAGAAATAAATAATGACTATTTTGAGGTTCAGACATCATCAAATGGAATAAATTGGGATATAGTTGATATAGTTGAGGGTATGGGTAATACTTATGAAACCACCAACTACTCAACTCTAGTATCAACCACAAATACATATTTTAGATTACGACAAGTAGATTTTAATGGAAACTTTGAATACTCAAATGTCCGATATATAAAAAACTCTAATAGTTATAAAGGTATTGTAACACAAATTTACCCCAACCCAAATAACGGCGACTTCATGGTTAAATTAAATACTCAAATAAATGAAGAATTGGTTATAAATATTTTTGATATGAAAGGTAGTTTAGTACATTCTAAAATTACTATAAATAATTTAAATGCTGATATAATCTCACTAAATATAAAAGATAAATTATCTTCTGGTATATACCAAATAACAGGTGTTAGTAATGAAGTTATATTTTCCGAGAAACTTATTATAAAATAACATCACTATGTCATATTGTCTATAAAATACAAATGGCATTTTATTTGATTAGATACAATCTATATAACTAATAATAAAAAAATAATTATGTTTGAAAACTTAGCTAACGAGTGGTATAAGAAACACTTAGGTATAACTTTAAATGAACCAGATAGAGTCGTTAAATTTAATAAAGACGGTAAGTCATATATAAGTAAGTTTTGGGAACTTCCTGAAGGAAGTATAACTAGAACCAGTATAGACCATAATCTAAAAGGTGATACCGTTAATTCTAAAATGGACATAAGTCCGATAGATGAATCATTATTAAATGAAGCTTTAGATATAGCTGTAGAAGAAGAGAGATATGAAGATGCTGCTAAAATAAGAGACTACTTAAAGAAATAAAATATTAAATTAAATAATTTAATACCCATCTATAATATTTATATGTAGATGGGTTTTTATTTGCTAAAAACACCACTTATTGGTACCTATTACAAATAAAAACTTAATAAAATTTGTTTTTACTATTAATTTTTACTATATTAAAGAATAATTATAAATAATAAAAACTTATATTATGTTAATATCAATATTGATGATTTCAGCGATACTTATTATAAGGGGTATTGAGTTATATTTTTTCCTTAAGAGAGTTAGTAAAACGTGTTACGAATACGATTGGAGGCACGTTGACCATAACGATATTTTATTAGTTGAGATGCTTACTGATGAAGATTATACTAAAACTAGGGAATGGTCAGCATATAACTTCTTATTCTATAACGGACCTAGTCCATTAGAAATGTATTTATCTTTTAAATCACTAAAGATAGAAACTCAATATAATAAAGAAGTGGTTAAAAAATTAAAAAAATATGAAACTATCAAACATATACTTTAAAGAGTTCACACTAAAAGAGGTTTGTTCTGACATAGAAAAAGATTACCCAATAACGGAAGTTGTTTCACCGCAGTTAGTTAGTCTATTGAATAAGGCTGACGAATTAATATTTGATAAATTTAATATTAAAAAAGGTGATAAAAAATATTTTATATCAGGTTCAGCTAGGTTGTATCTATCTGAAGAAATAAGTGAATTATTCAACCTAACTAAACCAGTGGGTGATTTAGACGTCGTGATACCAGACAAAGAACTTTGGATTAATGCGGGTTTAGAGAAAGAATATAATGAAGGTGTTTTTAAACCAACCAAAGACGGCAGTATGGAAGTCTTCAACGTATGGGACCCATCAAAAAGTGGTGACGAATTACACGCAACTACCAAAGTAAGAAGTCCTAGTGAAATAATGAATGACCTTACATTTCATGACGGGTATTGGTATATGTCATTATATGACGTAATAGATTACAAGTTGGGTCTTGACAGAAAAAAAGAAGCGGGAGTTGTTAGTTTAATAAAAAAATACTCCAAAGCCATGAGGAATGGTGATAAGAACAAAAAATCTGAATTTTTAAAGAAAATAGTCGTAGGTTTAGGCAAAACTGAAGCTAAAAAATTCTTTTCAAGAATAGGTGCAGAAATAGAATCAGGTAACAGAAGAATTTCAACTGATATTAAACAATAAAAACTAAATATGAAAAAAATAATATTATTAATTTTATTTATAATATTAATTATTGGTTGTAGACACGAATACAATTCCACACTATACGATGTTGATGATATTGTTATAATCAAACCCGATAGTTCAACAGTTAGGATATTCGACTATACATCATGGTCTGACCGTACAAAGTACAGTGTGGAGTATTTAGATACTAATATGATAAAGGTTATACTAGAGGATGAAATAATTAATTATAAAAATAATTAAAAAAAAGTTGCGTAATCAAAAGTTTATGTATATATTTGTTTTATAATTTAAAAATAAATAAATATGTTTACAAAAGAAATTAAAAGATTGTCTAAAGTAGAAAGACAAAAAACAAAATCACTACTCAAATTAGAAACCTACCTAGAGTCATTCAAGGTAGAAGGAACAACTAACTGGTTCGTAAATTACGGAGGGAATCTAACCACACACAGACTTGTTAGCTTTACACCAGAATTAGCAGCTAAAATTTTAGATGAGTTCAACGGTAATAACAGACCTTTAAACAAAAGTAATGTTAGGTTTTTAAGTAAAGAAATATTAGCTGGTAATTGGATACCTAACGGTGATGGTATCACTTTTGACCTTAACGGAAACTGTAACAATGGTCAACATAGATTAAAAACAATAATAAACACCAACACCACTTTAGATATTTTAACGATAACTAATTTAAGTGAGGAAGCGTTTAAAACAATAGACACAGGTAAAACTAGGTCTGGGTCAGATGTTTTAAGTATTGAAGGTATTCCTAATTCAACTCACATGTCGGCTATGGTTAAATTTGTTTTTGCTTTTAAACAAGGTAGATTTAGTGCTAATAGACAAGTTCAAAGAACCTTAAGTAATACAGAATTAATAGATTATTATTACGATTTGGGTGAAGATGAAACTTATAAATCTTATCAGTTTTTTAACTCAGTAAGAGATAGTTATTCTAATATAATGACACCAACACATGTTAGTGGATTCCATTATCTATTAACTGAAATCGATGCTAAAAGAGGAGAGGAATTCTTAAGAATGTTATGTGAAGGTATAAACTTAACTAAAAACTCTCCAATAACTGCACTTAGAAATAAATTAATCAAAGCTAAGAGTCATAAAAATTATAAATTAACAAATGAGGATTTGCTTAAGAATATAACTTACGCTTGGGAAAAATATCTAGAAGGTAAACAATTTAAAAACCTAAGGTTACCACCTGATTACGAGGTTAATTTAGTAGCACCTAAAGAGTTAGGGTTAGATTTCTAAATACATATAATATATAAATTAAAAATGGGGTTATAATATAACCCCATTTTTTTTTTATTAACTATTTCTATTTATTAAAAAAATAAGTATATTTGTAATATGAAAAATAAAGTACTAATAGACATGGATACTGACAGAAAAGATGTTATAAGGTTATCCAAACCAGAAGAAGAATTAAAAGATATTTTAGAGGATAAAGAAACTGCTAAAAAAATGTTATTCGATGACTTAACAACAATATGTAACGGTCTAGGTTCTCTAATTAAATACGGTGAAGATAGTAATCATTTAGAAAGTGGTAAAGTTGCTGAATTATGTATTAAATTTTTAGAAGACAATTTTATCACTCCAAAGACAGATGTTGAAACGTTAACTGATACAGATACTGAAACGTTAACTGACAAAACTTAAAGTTAACTTACAACTTTATTTTTTAACTTATAAGCCTATATTTATTATTATATGGCTATTAGGAGACAAAATAAAAACTCAAAACCAGCGGCTAAGAAACCAGCAGCTAAGAAACCAGCAGCTA